>Ga0209425_10001470_pt1 | contig 27547 bp, 27 predicted proteins | sample COG_05_FD_184749 | JGI IMG/M metagenome (GOLD analysis project Ga0209425, IMG submission 184749) | Pelagic Microbial community sample from North Sea - COGITO 998_met_05 (SPAdes) (version 2) | ecosystem: Environmental > Aquatic > Marine > Neritic zone/Coastal water | place: Helgoland, sampling...
CTTTATCTTTCGCATTCTCATAATCCTCCATTGTCACAAATCGCTTCCCAGTACGAGCTGCCATTAAGGCTGCCTCATTCACCAAATTTGCCAAATCAGCACCTGAGAACCCTGGGGTTCCACGAGCTATGATTCTTAGATCTACATCTGGTGAAAGAATAGTCTTCTTAGCATGTACCGCTAGAATTTTTTGTCTACCTTGGATATCAGGATTTGGCACTTGAACCTGCCGATCAAATCTTCCCGGTCTTAACAATGCCGGATCGAGAACATCGGGCCTGTTTGTAGCTGCTATGAGTATAACCCCCTCGTTTGTATCAAAGCCATCCATTTCAACAAGCAGCTGATTAAGAGTTTGTTCTCTTTCGTCATTTCCTCCACCATATCCAGCACCTCGATGCCTACCAACAGCATCGATTTCATCAATAAAAACGATGCATGGTGAGTTTTTCTTAGCTTGCTCAAACATATCTCGTACTCGACTAGCACCAACGCCAACAAACATTTCAACAAAATCCGATCCAGATATGGTAAAGAAGGGCACTCCCGCTTCTCCCGCTATTGCTCTAGCAAGAAGAGTTTTTCCAGTCCCTGGAGGACCTACCAAAAGTGCTCCCTTGGGAATTTTTCCACCCAACCTACTAAATTTTTGAGGATCACGCAAAAATTCAACAATTTCTTCCAACTCATCCTTAGCTTCATCTATTCCAGCCACTTCATTAAAAGTAACCTTACCCTGCTTTTCAGTGAGCAATTTCGCTTTGGACTTACCGAAGCCCATAGCTCCGCCCTTACCACCACCTTGCATACGATTCATTAAAAAGACCCATACTCCAATCAATATAATGAAAGGAAGCCAAAGACTTAGTGTCGTCATGAGCCCTGATTTCTCTTGCTTTATCGCTTGAACATCAATATCCGATTTTCGTAGACTATTAATTACATCTGTACCAAGCGGCTGAATAACTTTATAATTTGTTCCATCGTTATTTCGAACATAAATAGTCTCACCATCCAATTTTACCGATGACACTCGCCCTGTTTCAACTTGTTTTAAAAACTCAGAAAATGATACCTCTCGCGAAGCCTCAGAGCTCATTCCATTATTAAATACATTAAACAGTGCGACCAAAAGAAGAAAAAGGACAACCCAGAATGCTATATTTTTCGTGCTACCCATTTGACTTCTCCTTTTTTTAGCTTTCCTACTATAGAAGTAGGTAGCTCCTGAACTATTTTTTTGATATATTATATTTTATACTATGCCTTGAACATAGTCTTTAAATTACAAAATTCAATACGCTAACAAAAATTTTAAAAAAGACTTGTCGCCCCCTATCATATAGCACTTTAATCCACTGCCGTAAGATACGATTGGAACACACAAAAGATTTTCATTGTCAAACATGGCCACACTACATATTAGTGCCTTCTCGGGTAAATTTTGTTTATTGTACCGCCTTATCTGTTCTAATCCATTTTTTCCAACTGGCCCTACTGTCGCAACATTTAATTGCTCTAAATCAATTTCTATCTGCCATTTTTTTTCCCAAACAAAGTTTGGTTCTAAAACTATAGATGGTTTAGAAATAGCCGAGAATTCTCTGGTTAATTTTATCCAGTTTCCATCATATTTAATAATACAACCCATGAGAGTCATACTCGTTCCAAGTTTTTGACTGGTTATGGCATTAAGTAACCTTTCAAGACTTTGGAATCGAGGTTTATGAACCTTTCCCGATATCCAACGCAATCCGGATGACAGTAGTCGAAACTGATACTCCCTTGGGATCTTAATGAATTCATCAAAATTAATGGATAAATCACCCCAAATTGTCTGCTGAACATGTTGCCTAGCAAAGTTTGAAACATGCCAATTCAGTGCTTCTTTCGCTCTACTCATGTGACTGGCTAGCTTAACCAACTTCTTGGACGTTAAACCGATATCAGATAAACTTGGAAGAAAATTCCTAACTTTTATTCGTTCAAATCTCTCATCAAAATTCGACGGCTCGTCAATCCATGTAACTTTTTTAACTTGCAAGTAACGCCTAAGGTCATCACGTGAAATATTTATTAACGGTCGAAAAATATTTAAACCATTGATATTTTTGTTTTTTTCTATTCCTGCCAACCCATCAACTCCAGAACCTCTTATCAATTTTATTATTATTGTTTCTGCATTATCATCTAACGTATGACCTAAGAGCACCACTGATAGCTTTTGTTTGTTTGTCCACTCTAATAATAACTCATGCCTCGCATTCCTTGCTGCATTTTGAAGGTTGCCTATGGGCTTCGTTAACCACTTTAATGTAGTATGCTGAATGCAAAGCTCATCAGAGATTCTTTTAACGTGATCACATTCTAGAGAGCTCCCTGGCCTCAGACCATGATCAATAGTTACTGCTTTTAAACTTCTATTAGTATTCTGTGCCCACTCGGCACTTAAAAGCAATAATGCCAAAGAGTCTCCACCCCCGGACACACCTACTCCAATATCGCCTTTAGGAATACCGATCATCGCATCTAAAAATATTTTGTTTAATGCTTCTATTCCGAACATTTCATTTGTTCTTCAACCACTGAAAATTCATCGAAGTTTTCTTCTACTTTTTTTGGAAACCGTGACTTAAGTTCACCCAAAGTCAAACATCCTTGCTCAATCTGACCAAGCTCACCAAGCGACATAGCCAATCCAAGTAAAGATTTCCAAGCAAAAATCCCTCTTGGTGATAGTGAAAAAGCCTCAAGAAAATCATTTGCAGAGCCTTTAGTATCACCAAGCTCAAACTTAGCTCGAGCCAACCAATAATTTACCTCTGCGATATTTATGCTTTGCGGGTAGGATCTCTGAAATGATTGCAAGTGCTTTCGCGCTGTTTCGAAATCATTTGAGTTAAAACTTAATATTGCTTTATCAAAAACAAGTGTCTCATTAGAGACCTCGCTAAATTGTGTTTGCTTGTTCTTTGAGTTTTGAGCCGTAGAGTCAGTTTTTTTTCTAAATAGTTTATCTTGCCCCTCGAGCTCCACAAGCTTAGCGTTAAATTCCAAAATTCTATTGCTAGCATCTTCAGACAAGATTTGTAGGTTAAACTCCAAAGCTTCAACTCGCCCCACGGTCGATCTCAATTTAGCTTCTAAAGCATCAAGTCTAAGCAAAGCTATGCCAGCGTCAGAAGGTTTCAAACTTCTGACTTCTGGGGACAGTAGATCTAAACGCAAATCTTCAACCTGAGATCCAATCAAAGATAACTCAGAGCGGAGTGAGCCTAAAGCATCTTCAGCAAAGACCGTAGACCTAAACGAGATAAAGGTTAAAATAACTCCAATTAAACTTAGTAAAAGAGCAACCCTCAACTAGCTACCCAGACCGCCAGACACAACAGTTACCGACCTTCTATTTTTTGACCAGCACTTTTCCATGGAGCAAATTTCAGTTGGTCGTTCTTTTCCATAGGTTACAATACTTAATCTTGCTTCTGAAATGCCCTGGCTAACTAGGTAATTACGAACCGACGTAGCCCGCCGTGCACCTAGGGCTAAATTATACTCTCTTGTCCCTTGCTCGTCAGCATGGCCTTCGATAGTTATCGGAATAGAACTATTTTGTTCAAGCCATCGAGCCTGTGCTTTTAGGTTCTCTATCGTGTTAGGAGCCAAAGTACTCTTATTAACCTCAAATAATATAGTATCACCCACATTCTCAGTAAAATACTCGATAGAACTCTGTGTTATATCGCCAAAGTCGGCTGTCGAAGCATTCCCCCCTAAACCGCCCAATCCATTTTTGCCAGAGCACCCCGAAAGAACGAATAGTGAAAAACAAACAACCACCCAAATTTTTGATTTCATAGTAAGTATCCTTTTAAATCCTCTCGTAAGTCATAAACTAGATTATTATATTATTCAAAATTTTATTTTATTAAATTATTATTTAAGTAATGGCGACCAGGCTGGATCAGATGCAAACGAGGCCGTTCTCAATTTACGAAGATTTCTTCCGGTCACGTCTACAGTATAGATTGATGGAGCTCCAGAAGCACCCGCAGTTTCTCTAAAGAACATAATAACTCTGCCATTTGGAGCCCACGTCGGTCCCTCATCCAGAAAAGACGCCGTTAAGAGTCTTTCTTTTGAGCCGTCCAGTCGCATTACACCAATATGGAATTTACCATTAAACATTTTGGTAAATGCAACAAGATCACCGCGAGGTGACCAAACTGGTGTCGCATATCTACCTGAACCAAAGCTTATCCTTTTGGCAGTGCCACCATCGGCCGACATTACGTATATTTGTTGACTTCCTCCTCTATCACTCTCAAAAACAATTTTCTCACCGTCAGGGGAGAAGCTCGGTGCGGTATCAATTGCTGGATCGCTAGTCAACCTAAGTCGCCGGCCAGTAGCTAAATTAATAGAATAAATATCTGTATTGCCATCGTTCATAATTGATAGAACCATCTTTCTACCATCTGGTGAAAACCGCGGAGCAAAACTCATCCCCTGAATATTATTAAATGACCTTACCCGACGATTATTAAGGTCCATGAGGTACACTCTTGGTTTCCCGGTCTCATAGCTCGTATACAATATTTTTGACGCATTTGGAGAAAACCTTGGGGCCAGGATTATCGATTGATCAGACGTTAAAAATACTCGGTTTGCTCCATCTTGATCCATCAGTGCAAGACGCTTTTTTCGTTTATTTTTTGGACCAGTCTCAGACACAAATACAATTTGTGTATCAAAATACGGGTCTTCTCCAGTTATCCTCTTATAAACCTCATCTGCTACTTTATGTGAAATTCTTCGCCATTTATCTACTGTACCATCATATTTGATTCCATTTCCTATCTCTTTTTGAGCCACAACGTCCCACAATCTAAACTTAACGATAATTTTACCACTACTCGTTGCAGCGACGGCTCCAGTAACTAGAATTGCTGAATTTATTGCACGCCAATCTGAAAATTGAATAGGTGCACTAAAGTTTGAAATTCTGGAAATATGTCATCGTTCAGGGATCGCCCGAAACAATCCAGTTCTTGACAAATCGTTGGCTACAACCTCAGCCATTTCCGAAACTAACCCTTTACTGGTAGCACCCTCTATTACGAAAGCGGGCACAGCCACAAGAATAGGGTCGATAACTCCTTCTGTGACATTTATAGCTATGGTTGGTTTGCTTTCTTGACTTGAAGATAACCTTGGGAAAAAACTTAAACATATTGCAATTACAAAGTAAGTAAAAATTGGCGATTTCATCTACGGCTCCTAATACACTCAATTAATTTTGTTAAATTTAAAATATTAATTTCAGAAACTAAATCCACTTTCAGGGTCAAATGTAATCTTGAAAGTTATTCCAGACGGGTACTTATCAGGGACAATGGGAAGAATTTCAGCAGAAATTATTGCGTTACTTGCCTGCCTAAAAGCAATTAAATATCTTCCTTTAGGTACCGCTGGGATAAGTGGTTTAACCCCTCCTACAATTTTACCAATTGAATTTACCTCCACCTCAACTTGTACCACATATTTTTCAAAATTAGAATTCCCAGCCAGAATACCTTGTTCCCAATATTTCGCAAGCTTTTGTGAGATTGCGGCCATCATGTTATTTTTCTCAACAATTGAAACCTCGGGAGTCTTCTTTCCAGATTCCATCTCAATCTGGGACAGGAGTCTCTCAATTTGATCAATTTCTTTTGTCTTTTTAAGCAATTCTGAGGCCTTTGGTCTTTTTACAGGCGGTTTCTCAAGTTTTTCTGCAGTCTTAGGTCTCGATGGTGGGGGGGCACTACTTTGCACGGCACCAGACGCCACAATTTCTACATTCTTTTTTCCTTCTGGTGATATTTTTGTTGATGCTTCTTTTGGAGCCTCAGCTTTAGTAATTTCTATAACTTTTAAAGCCTCATCAGAGGCCTCTATCGCTTTTTGTGGTTTCTCCACAATATTTTCTGAACTACTTTTTGAAACTGCTACTTTGTCAATTCTGTCCGCTGTTCGTGCCTTTGGTTTTGCAATTTTAGGGGATGCATATGAATTAAATTCATTTCCTAGCCTTGGCTCGATCATTATCATTTCTTGAGTCATAATTTTTTTTGGATTTTTTAATTTTATTGCCTGTCTTTTATCAATATTTAAATTGACTGCTTCATTATTTACCACATAATTTTGATCTTCGTTTTGAAGAGTAATTTTATCTAATTTATTTGTTAAATCTGGAACCTCTGTATCCAATTCAATCTTAATAGGTTCGTTCTCTAGGTTTTTATTACTTGGCTTATTGAGTAATTTCTTTGCGATATTTGTTGGTGCCTCAGAAATCATTGCGTCAAATTGAGACAGAGGGATTAAATCTAGCTCGAGGACAGATGGAGGATCGATATATTCGTGATTGGGCACGGATCCTGCAAAAGCCATCAAAGCCAAGAGCCCTATATGACCAGTTGTCGATATTATCAAAGACTTTTTCATCACGTATTTTTATTCTGTTTATGCATTTAGTATGAAAGATATCAATCTGTATCTGTAACCATTGCTATATTGGTAAACCCTGCCCTGCTTAACAACCCTAATACTTCCATTATATGGTCATAAATATTAGCCTTATCAGCTTTAAAAAATATTTTGTCGTTCTCTCTTTCAAAACTAATTGCCTTCAACTTGGGAAGCAGCTCATCAATCTCAATTAGTGTGTCCTGCAAATATAATTCTCCATCAGCAGCGATTTGAAGTGTCAAAGGTTTTTCTTCAGATGGCAATGCCTTAGCAGCCGTATTTGGTAAATTTATTTCTACTCCAACGGTTAGCAAAGGAGCAGCAACCATAAAGATTATCAAGAGAACTAGCATCACATCGACGAAAGGCGTAACATTGATCTCAGACATTGGTTTGTGGCCTCTTCGGGTGTTTCTTGAGCCCCTCACCACTTTTTGAGTTGTACCCGCCCCCATTAAACTCCCTAAGCCTCCATCCTATCAAGTTCCCTTGATAAGATCATTGAAAACTCATCAGCAAACCCCTCTTGATTTGCTATAATCTTGTCTGCATCACCAGATAATTTATTATAGAAGATAACCGCTGGAATGGCAGCTACCAATCCCAAAGCTGTGGCTAGAAGAGCTTCAGCAATTCCAGGAGCCACAACGGCTAAATTTGTACTCTGTTGTGTGGCAATCTGTTCAAACGAATGCTTTATGCCCCAAACTGTGCCAAAAAGTCCTACAAATGGTGCTACAGATCCTACCGTCGCCAGTACGTATAAACCCGATGCAAGTTTATCACTAGCTCGAGACAAAGCTACATTCATCGCTCTATCAATCCTCGCTTGCGACCCAGCAATTAATGCACCATCTTTTCTGTGCGATTGCCGCCATTCTATCATACCAGCAACAAAAATTGATTCACTATCTCCCTGTGGACTTGAACCCAACTGCTCAAAAAGTTCATCAAGAGGTTCCCCTGACCAAAAAGAATCTTGAAAAAGTTTGTTCTTTTTCTTAGCTTTTTTAAAATCGAAAAATTTTTGAATAATAATACTCCACGACCATATTGATGAAACTATTAATATTAGCATTACAATTTTTACAATTAGTGTAGCTTTGAAAAATAGTGCCAAAAGAGAAAAATCAATTGATTGTGCAGCCGTTAAGGTTTCAGATTCCATAAAGCCCTCTATTTTTGTCTAATATTTATTATATAGGATTTTGATAGTTATGCCCATCAAAAAAAAGGTTTATCACTTATATTTTTGGTTAAGAAAGTTAGTCAAATTGCATAAGTTTATACCTAATACCATCGGAGAGCCGTACTGGGCGGCCATTGACGACAAGACCAAGCTTCACAGTTGCTGAGAATACGCACTTTTTTTGTTTAAAAATCTTTTGTTCCAATTGAATACTAGCTCCACCAATGTGTCTAAACCTAGTAACAACCCTAAGTTTATCATTAAAATAAGTAGGAAGTAAAAATTCCGCTGACAAAGATCGCACAACAAAAGCACCACCAGTACTTTTAAGCCCAATTTGGTCTATTCCAACAGAGGCTACTGCAGCACTCCTTGCTCGCTCCAAAAACTTTAAATAATTGGGATGGTAGACGGCACCAGAAAAATCCGTATCCTCATAATAAACCTCCAAATCAAAAAAGTGTGTCATTCTTCTTTATCCAAGAGGAGTTTTAGTCTCGACTGAAGTCGTAAAGCATGTGCCTTATCCTCAGAACAATCGGGAAGAACACTATCATAGGCGGCTTTAACCAAAGCGACATAAAATGGTTTTATCACGCACATATTATTAGCTTCCACAACAGCAATTGGGCTTTCTTCCTTAAAAGCGTCTGGCGACCAAAGTAAAATTGATTGAAGCATTTGACTTGTAGCAAGAGCGTGAACTGAAACAGACGCCAGATGACTATCATATTTGAGCATTAATACCGAAATATTAATTGCTCCAGCTGATGTAAATGAAAAAGTCCGATACTGGTTGGCATCATTTTCATTAAGCGTTACAAGGAGCTCGGGAAGGTCGGATATTAATTTATTTAAATTGGGTATATCAAGCAATTCTTTCCACTCTGAACAAAAAAAGACAAGAAAATTAGCCCCTAATTCAGGATCAAAGTCAGTCAGTTCTAACGGAGTCAAAGAAACAACACTTTCAAAGGCCGCTCTAATTGCAACGAGCGACGTATCATCAACACCAAATACGATAGGCGAAATAGATTTATTCCACCTTGAAAACTTGTAACGACCATCTCTAACAAAAAACTTCGATAGCTCTAAGTTACTCATTCATTTTTCTCATCAAACAAGTCATTTTGAGTACTGCTTTTAGGAGGATTAAGCCCTAGATGTAGCCACGCAGTTGGACCCAACATTCTTCCTCTAGGCGAACGCTGTATCAATGCTGCCTGCAAAAGATAGGGCTCTATTACTTCTTCAATGGCATCTCTCGACTCAGAGAGAGCAGCAGCAATTGTTTCTACCCCAACAGGACCTCCGCCAAACCCTTCCGCAAGCAACATTAAATACCTTCGGTCAGCACTATCAAGGCCAAGTTTATCTACACCAAGTCGGCTTAGGGCATTATCTGCTATTTTTTTTGTAACCTTACCATCACCGTCAACCAATGCAAAATCTACTACTCGTCTTAATAGGCGGCCAGCTATACGCGGCGTTCCTCGAGCTCGTCTCGCAATTTCGGTTGCACCAGCCAAATCAGCCTCTGCTCCAAGAAGTTTAGCTGCACGTATTACAATTTTAATCAAGTCCTCAACGCCGTAGAACTCTAATCTCGTCGGAATACCGAAACGGTCACGAAGCGGTGTCGTCAAGAGACCTAATCGGGTTGTCGCACCAACAAGAGTAAATGGCTGTAAATCGATTCTAACAGACCTTGCTGCAGGACCCTCTCCTATCATTAAATCAAGTGCATAATCTTCCATTGCGGGATAAAGCACTTCTTCCACAGCTGGATTTAGTCTATGGATTTCATCAATAAACAGTACGTCTCTATTATCAAGATTTGTCAAAATAGCAGCTAAATCACCAGCCTTCGCCAATACAGGACCCGAAGTGAGCCGAAAATTAACGCCAAGCTCCTTTGCCATTATCTTAGCGAGCGTGGTCTTACCCAGACCTGGAGGTCCATAAAACAACACATGGTCCATAGACTCCCCTCTTTGTCGAGCAGCCTCTATAAATACAGATAGATTCGCTCTGACATCAGTTTGTCCAATAAACTCATCAAGATTCTGTGGTCTCAGGGCTGGGTCTTTATCCTCAAAAGTTTCAGTGGGGTTTAGAGTAAGATGTTCTTCGTCCATTAATTAATCTTTCGGTAATAAATTTCTTAGAGCTAACTTAATTAACTCTGAAACCTCAATAGGGTCAATTTGTTCAAGCATGACGTTCGTTATAGCTAATGCGGCATCATAGTGAGAATAACCTAAGTTTGTTAGGGCGGACAAAGCCTCTGATTGTATTTGACTTGAAAAACTTTCTAACTCATGATGAATTTCGAACACTTCAGTTTCGCTAGGGCTATCGACTTTCAACTCATCTTTCAGAGGCACTGAAGTAGCCTGATTTTCAGAATTAGGCTCAGAACTTAGAGCCATCAAAGCAGGTGCTTTATCTTTTAATTCAGAAACAATTCTTTGTGCAATTTTTGGACCTATACCCTGTGCGGCTTTGACTGCATTTATGTCTCCCGTCAGTATAGCACGCGAAAGCATACTTATTTGGATTGTCCCCAAAATTTTCAATGCTGCTTTTGAGCCAACACCCTGGACCCCGGTCAATAATCTATACCACTCCCTTTCGTGTCGACTAACAAACCCAACCAACTGTAGTAAGTCTTCTCGAACGATCAATTCAGTATAAACTGATATTTTTTCACCAATTGGAGGGGCCGTTGCGAGCGTTCGTTCTGAAAGGTAAACTTCATATCCTACGCCGTTTACATCGATTAGAGCATGATCTAGGCCTTTATAACTTAAAATACCATAAATTTTACCAATCATTTTTTTTTACCTGACCCTTTGAAAGAGCCGCACGGACCCTCTCATCATAATTTCCTTGAAATACGTGACACAATGCGATTCCAAGAGCATCCGCAGCATCAGAGCCATTCACAATTGCTCCTGGCAATTGTATTTTCACCATATGTTCAACTTGGGCTTTATCTGCATGTCCAACTCCTACAACAGTTTTTTTTACCTTATTTGGAGCATACTCATAAACTCGCAATCCTACTTCAGCAGGTGCCAAAAGTGCAATGCCACGAGCTTGACCTAATTTCAATGTTCCAGCGCCATCTTTACTAACAAACGTATTTTCAACCGCAGCACAAGTAGGCTTGTACAAGGTTATCACTTCCTTAAGTTGCAAATATAGTTCTAATAACCTGACAGATAATTCTTCAGAAGGTGTTGACTTACATACTCCATTTCCAACATGAGAAAGTTGATTACCATTAACTTTTATGACACCCCAACCTGTTCTTCGAAGCCCAGGATCAATCCCAATTACGCGCATTTACCCTAAACCTCTTTTTCCAAACAAATAATAGCGACTATTAATCTCTAATTCTCCTTAGGAGCGTTTTGGCAACAAACACTCCCTTTACAGGAACCTCACCGCCGACGCATGACGAGTGTTGTCCAATCTCCAAGCTTTTGCACAAATACTCGTGAAAATCCATTTGAAAAATAATAATGCTCAACGCGATTAGCTTGTCTATTCAATATTCCTGACAGAATTATCAATCCATTCTGTCGGCAGAACTTTGCCATATCTGGAGCCAACCGGCATAATGGATTAGCTAAAATGTTTGCAAATATAAGATCATAAGGTGCATTTTGAGAAATACGTGCGTTCTTAAATCCAGATGATTGAACTAACGCTATTTTCGTGGACATCCCATTAGCAATAAAATTTGCTCTCGCAGTCGCAACTGCAATCTCATCAATATCGGCTGCAATTACATTTCCTTGAGATACTCTTGCTGCTGCCATAGCGAGAACGCCAGTTCCGCAACCAATATCAACGACGTTTTTAAACGTGTAGCCAAGCTTATTTAAATAATCTAAGCTCAACAAACAACCGACTGTTGTACCATGGTGACCTGTTCCAAAAGCCATCGCAGCTTCAATCTTCAAACTAAATGCATTTATCGGAACCCTGTTCTTGTCATGGGCACCAAATAAAATGAATCTTCCAGCACACACAGGTGTAAGTTCTCGCTGCACTTGCGATACCCAGTCTTTATCCACGATCTTGCACACGACAAACTTGACATCATAAGCAAACTCTAAAATGGTCAAGTCAGATGGGCTCGGTTTTTGGGTGAAGAAACCTCCAATCTCCCACATACCAGAACCGTCTTCCATTTCGAAGACGCCAATACCTATTGGAGTTGGATTCATTTTCTCTAAAGACGATCCAATAATATTTGCCTGATGCTCATCATTAGTTTGAGTAAACGCCGTGAAATTATTCATTTGCACAAATATGTCACCAACAAGTGTGCTTTAAAACAAACAACGTAATCACCTATTTCAAGCCAACGCCAGTACCACCTAACCCGCAGTACCCATTTGGATTCTTAGCAAGGTACTGCTGATGGTAGTCCTCTGCATAATAAAATTTCTTAGCCTCTAATATCTCCGTAGTAATCATGCTAAAACCAAACGATTTTAATTTTTTTCCGTAATCATTTCTAGTTTTTAGTGCAATAGAAAAATCTTCACGGTCATAGGTATAAATACCGCTCCTATATTGACTACCAATATCATTTCCTTGTCTCATTCCTTGAGTAGGATTATGACCTTCCCAAAAAACTTTTAAAAGGGATCCAATGCTAACCAAGACTGAATCATAATGAACGAGGACGACTTCATTATGTCCAGTTTTAGATGAACAGACGTCTTTGTAAGTTGGGTTCACCATCTTTCCACCAGAGTAACCTACCGCGGTCATTTCGACACCTTCAATATTCCAAAACAGTTTTTCCACTCCCCAGAAGCAGCCCATTCCCAACATTAATTGCTTGGTTCTATGAGAAAAGGGTCCTTTTAAGGGTCTCTCAAATACAAAATGATTTTTCGACTCTATTTCATCACCTATAATATTAAAGGACTTTGTTTCAGAATAGCCTCTTTTTAGTCTTGCAAACATTTTTTTCTCCTAAGCCTAACCGCTATGACTCAGTTCTAAATGGTAATCCAAAATTTTAAAAGTAAAATAAGACGTTCTTAGGCTGCAATTTAAAAGATCGGTCTGAAAAAAGTTTATGCTCAAATAGTAAAAAATCTAGCTAGAGTGAACTAAGAGGGCTCACTCTCTACTAAACCTTTAAACATCGAGCACTAGAAACTTTATAAAAATAGAACTTAAAAACAAAATTAGTTTTTTGCGTAAAATTCTACCACAAGATTTGGTTCCATAATTACTGGATACGGAACATCACTAACAGCTGGAGTTCGTACAAAGTTTGCTGACATTTTGGAATGGTCAACACTTACATACTCAGGAACATCGCGTTCCGCTAGAGCTACCGCCTCCATAACTAGCGGGATTTGCTTTGATTTTTCTCTCACTTCGATTGTATCGCCTTCATTTACTCTGTAAGACGCAATATTAACTTTTCGGCCATTTACCAATATGTGACCATGGTTGATAAATTGTCTGGCAGCAAACATAGTCGGTACAAACTTAGCTCTATAGATCAATGCATCTAAACGGCTTTCCAATAGACCTACCAGATTTTCACCAGTGTCACCCCTAATTCGCTCTGCCTCAGAATATATTCTCCTGAACTGCTTTTCAGTCAGGTCGCCATAGTAACCTTTAAGTTTTTGTTTGGCTCTCAATTGAATACCAAAATCTGAAAGCTTGGCTTTACGTCTTTGACCGTGTTGCCCTGGGCCATATTCACGACGATTTACAGGGGACTTAGGCCGGCCCCATATATTTTCGCCCATACGACGGTCTATTTTATGCTTTGCAGCTGTGCGTTTTGTCACTGCTGGTTCCTTTCATATGTTGAAAGGTGTTTTCCTCTACCAAAAATAATGGTCGACAGGCTTCTTCTTACGAAGTCCACAAACACCAAAGAGTAAGTGCAGTATGTACAGCTAGAACGTCAACCAAGTCAATCCAAAAACAGCCTGAACTACTATCTTTTTTCAACTAAGATACCGCAACTTTTTTAAAAAATCACTCAGACTTATTTTCACTTTAACTTTGGTTACTATTTAGTGTAAAGATCTGGACACTGAGCAAAGAGGCCCCAAGTGAGTACATCATCAATAAATCTTATCAAACTTTGTGTTGGCGCTAAAAACGTGTCTGACTTGGATCATTGGCAAAGCCTACAACTAAACGATCAAAATACTGACCAGAGCAAGAAAAAAATAATTCATGTAACTAGAATGTGGCCCAAAAGAAAGCAGGAACTTCTCTCGGGTGGATCAATTTACTGGGTTTTTAGAGGGTTAATCCTTGCACGCCAAAAAATTCTAGGTTTAGAAGAAATCACCGGTGCAGATACCATTACCAGATGTGGTCTGGTACTTGATCAAAAAATATTTAATACGATACCAAAACCAAAACGTGCATTTCAAGGTTGGCGATACTTGACACCAGAACAAGCACCACTGGATGTTGGTCAGTATTCAAAAAATACTGAGGAACTTCCATATAAACTGCAAGTAGAGCTATCTAGACTTGGGGTTCGTTAAGGATAATGTTGTGGCATCACTGCAGAAATCTTTTGGCAAAGACTAATTAACGTTTTATATTGCTTTTCGTTCAACTTATTTTTAGAGGAAAGAAAAAGTGTTGCTTGACTTCGAAGCACTGGCTCTTGACCAATAATTTTTAGATGGTTTGCCTTAAGTGTTTCTCCAGAAGAAGTTATATCTGCTACTGCTTCCGCAGAGTTATTCTTTATTACGCCCTCTGTTGCACCCTGGCTATCAATTAATTGATAATCAGCTACTCCCATTTTCCGCAAATAAGCCCAAATTAAATTTTGATACTTAGTAGCAATACGTAACCTATAACCGTTCTTCCTTCTAAAATTTGTTGCTACAGCATCAAAATCATCTAATGACTCAACATCTATCCAAAATTTAGGAACGGCTAACACTAAATTTGCATAACCATAATTCAACAGCTTAAGTTCTAACATTATCTCAGTCCAAAACGGTATTTTCTCTCTTACCAAGTCTTGCCCGGTAATACCAAGATCAACTCGACCCGCCGCCAGTTCTTTTGGGATTTCACTTGCAGCTAACAGTATTAGTTCAATATCGGGTATTTCCACCATGTACGCAGAATACTCTCGCGGACCAGCCGCCAACTGTATTTTTATTTTATGCTTTGCAAACCAGTCAATTGTTAAATCACGAAGCCTGCCTTTAGAGGGAATTGCAAATTTAAGAGTACTCATTCGTTATATCCATTATCTGGCTAATGCTAAAATTTCTGGTCGTACGATACCACCAACAGCGGGTATTTCTGTACCTTTTCCCAAAATTTTAGTTAACGCATTATACCGTCCTCCTTGTACAACTGGCGGTAGGTTAGGTCGATCTTTGAGACTAGTTGAAAAAACGAATCCATCATAATACTCAAGACTTGTTCGACTAAGGTTAGTTAGAAAGTTTAAGTTTTTTACATCAATGCCAAGTTCACTCATCGCGTCAATCCTACAGTCTAGATTATAGGACACATCTCGCAATTCATTACCAATAGCGAAAAATTGGGAGATCTTACTGCTTGCTTTGGAAAGTGGACATTGCAAAGCCAAAAGGTCCTCAATCGCCTTCACTAAATTTGAAGAAATTGGCCTCGCCAACTCTTCCTTTAACAGCTCTTCTGATCGTTTTCTAATTTCATCTAGTGTTCTTAAACCAATTTTGGGTCCATTAGCATTAACATAATCATTCAATTTATCATTATTTATAGACTCAAAGAGTAACGAACGAGAAGTACTAATACTATTGTCCTCAGATAATTGTCGAATTAATTGAATGAATCGGTCTGGGCGCCAAAGATGCCGTAGAAGTAAGCTCCTCTTATTATCAGATATATCCAAACTACTCACGACAGCTCGAAGTATTCCAACATCGCCAAGTTCGATGTCCAAATCTACTCCTCGAGTACAATGTTGGAACAACTCGAAAATTTCTGCATCGGCACGAGCAGAGTCAGATTGATGAAAGTACTCGAACCCTGCTTGGTAATATTCTGTTGGCTCTTGGCTGCCGTAAAGCTGCGAGCGCCATACTGGTCCGCAATAGGAGTACTTGGCCTCTTTCTGCTCAGTTGCAATATGCATCTCAACGATTGGTACAGTGAAATCTGGCCGCAATATTTTTTCTCTATTTATATGACCGGTCGTATAAGCTTGGTTCCGAATATCTTCTCCATAAAGGTCGATTAGCGCATGAGAATCTAAAAGAGACGGCATATCTAGCTCCAACGCACCCGCCTCTTGGAACAGCTTCATCACATTTGAAATGACCGCACGTAATTTAGTCAAACTACTGCCAAACCGAATATTTAAATCTGTTTTCTTTGTAAACTCACGTTCAATCACTATTTTGACCCAAGATTTTTTTTACCTCACGTATCAAATCAGCTCGCTTTGCTTCTATTTGGGCTGGGCGCTCCCTCCACTCTTGATTAGTTCTTATTTCTTTAGAGAGTTCAGTTCCTAACTTTAAATCTTTCAGCTGAATTATACCTTGATCAACCTCTTCAGAGCCAACAATTACGGCGACTGGGCTATTTCTCTGATCAGCATATTTAAGCTGCCGGCCAAGATCTTTGGGATTACCTAAAAACATTTCAGATCTAATATTATTTCTTCTTAGTTCTTGAACTATCGATTGATAGTGAGGCACCAATTTCTTATCCATCACAGTAACTACTACTGGTCCAAGCTTAATCGTTTTTGATATTTTCGACTCAGTTAGAGCAGATAATAATCGATCGATACCAACCGAAACGCCCGTAGCAGGTACCATTTGACCAGTGAAGCGTTTTATCAGATCATCGTAGCGGCCCCCACCAGCTACCGATCCAAACTGGCGTTTTCGTCCCTTTTCATCAAAAATATCAAAAGTTAGCTGAGCTTCAAAAACTGGACCCGTGTAATAGCCAAGGCCTCGGACCACAGTCGAGTCTACAGCAATTTTATTATTTGAGAATCCACTGGATTCAGAAAACTCACACATCTGCTCAAGTTCGATCACCCCTGCTAGTCCAGTTTCAGAGTTTTTAACTAACTCTCGAAGGTTTGATAAAGTTTTGTCATTCGTTTTTCTTGAAGATTGTAAGAATTCAATAATTAATCCTGATTGAAGTTCTGAAAGCTCAGCCCCATTTGAAAAGTCACCACTTTCGTCTTCTCTACCAGCTTTAAGAAGCTGATCTACTCCAGCCAAGCCTAATCTATCTAATTTATCAATGGCTCGTAAGACTATTCCTCTTTTGAGAGTCAACTCTTCATTTTCACTCAGAACGCTCAATCCTATTGTTTCTAATAGACCATCTAAAATTTTTCGATTATTGATTTTTATTAAATAATCACCAGACAATAATCCAATTTTCTCTAGTATATCCGCAAGCATCATACACATTTCAGCATCAGCTGTAACATATGGTACTCCAACACTATCGGCGTCACATTGATAAAACTGTTTAAACCGTCCAGGGCCAGGCTTTTCATTTCGCCAAACAGGACCCATTGCAAACCTTCGATATGGGAGTGTTAGCTGATTTTTATATTGTGAATAAAATCGGGCTAAAGGTGCGGTGAGATCATAGCGGAGTGCCAACCATTTGTCCTCCTCGTCTTGCCAAGAGAAAATACCTTGGTTTGGTCTATCTACATCAGGTAAGAATTTTCCAAGAGCCTCAACAGTTTCCACAGCTGGTGTTTCAAGTCCATCAAAACCGTAATGATGATAAACTTCGCTTACCGATCGTAAAAGGATATCACGTTCTATAATGTCAGAACCTTCGTAATCTCTGAAACCTTTTGGAGCTAAGGCTTTAGGTCTATTGTGCTTTTTAATTTTATTTTTCATAACCATATTTAAACTCTAATTGTCTTTACTTAAATTTAAGCTAACCAAATAACTGTGCAAAAAAGATAAATAATAATTAACTTAACTGTCCTCTGAAAAATGTAAGTGGTTCCAGCTTACTTTCATTAAAAGATGTAACCAAGCCTAAAATTATAGAATGATCCCCACCATCATAAACTACATGTTGCTCACATTCTAAAATAGCAACCGCATTTTTTATAAGAGGAACCCCTCGCCCACTATAGTAGAAGTCTAATCCAGAGAATGGCTCTTTGTGTTGTGCGAATCTAATAGCAACTTCCTCTTGGCTCTTTGAGAGGATGTTAATTGCATAATTTTTAACACTGGTCATTATTGGATGTTTTTGTGAGTTTTTAGAAAGCGACCATAAAACAAGAGGTGGTTCTAATGAAACAGACGAAAAACTATTAGCCGTAACCCCTATTAATCTACCATTATCTGTGGCAGTCACGATGGTCACACCCGTTACAAAACATCCCATCACAGATCTAAATTCTTTACTATTCATTGCTTTTTCAGTCTTTAAAGGATTAAGAATATTGTGCGACTAAATATGCTAATTATAAGGTCACGCTCATGAGAGGATGTTTTGCCATGGAAATTCTAGAAAGTCGAGTAACAGATTTGGAAATTCAAATAAGTCACCAAATCAGAATGCTTGAAGAGCTAAATTCAGTTATAATTTTGCAACAAAAACAGATTGAGGGGATAGAAAAAATAAATAGTTTTTTAATACAAGGCTTAAAAACTTCTTCTACAGGTGAAGAACAAATTTTATTAGATAATAATACCCTTAAACCACCACATTATTAATTTTTAACTCATCAACTCATTCTTTCAACATGGACTACACCGTCGATATGCTTAATCGCACCTATTAAATCTGGGTTAACAGAATAAGCTTCAGCCAGTTTTATTTCTACTTCACCTTGCAAGTTTTTATCAACCACTACTAAATTTAAGGGAACCTTGTTTCCATTATGTTTAGGTGGAAGATTACCTAAACGATCGACTAAGGCATTTACAGCTTCAATTGACTCAATAAAAATTCTAAATCCATTGCCATCAGACTTCTCAATTATTTTTTCTATGGCTTGAACACCCTTCAGTAAGATTTTTATTTGCTCACCTTCAATTTTTATTTCACACAAAAGGACCAAAATTTGTCCTATCTCAAACATTTCACGACTTCGCTCTAAGACGTCTGAAAATACCGTTACTTCAAAACTACCAACAGGGTCAGAAAATTGTACAAATGCAAACCTATTACCCCTAGCCGACTGGCGTTCCTGTTTTCCCACTACTATTCCGATGATATTTAACATTGGTGGTATTTTCTGAAGGTCCTTTTTTAAGTCAGAAAAGATCAATATATTCTGTTCCACGAGATATGGTAAGTATTCATCTATTGGATGTCCTGACAAATAAAACCCAACCGATTGATGCTCCTCACTTAATTTTTCAGTAAACATCCAGTCATCTAAGGGTTCCAACCTAGGTTGAGGAACAGCTTCAGCTATAGCCCCAAACAAGTTAATTTGCCCAGATGAAGATTCAGAAAAAAAAGCTGTCGAATAAGATACAAGTTTCTCGATCGACAAAAATAATAATTTTCGGTTTTTGTTTATGCAGTCGAACGAGCCAGACCTTATCAACATTTCAAGAGGCCTTTTACCTAACTTACGTAAATCAATCCGTCTTGAAAAATCAAAGACGTCAATAAACGCACCTTGCTCCTGCCGAGTTGTAATTATAAGTTCTACAGCACCAATCCCCACATTCTTTAATGCCCCCAGCGCATAAAAAACTTTACCTTCGGCTACTGTGAAGTAAGCATTAGACTTGTTAATACAGGGGGGGCTTAGCTCTAGTCCAAGATTATCCATTTCTTGCTTATAAACATTGAGCTTATCAGTTAGATGAATATCACAATTCATGACCGCCGCCATAAACTCTATCGAGTAATTTGCCTTAAGCCAAGCTGTCTGGTAGCTCAGAACAGCATAAGCTGCAGCATGAGATTTGTTAAAACCGTAGTTGGCAAATTTTTCTAATAAGTCCCAGACCCTTCCTGCCGTTTTCTTATTGACATTATTTTCCAATGAACCAGCCAAAAATTTTGGTTTTTCTGCATCCATAGCCTCTTTTATTTTTTTTCCCATTGCCCTACGCAGAAGGTCAGCACCTCCAAGACTATATCCACCCATTTTTCGAGCAATTTCCATTACTTGTTCCTGGTAAACAATAATGCCTTGGGTTTCATCCAAAATTCCATCGATTAGAGGGTGAATGCTCTCTCTTGCTTGTTCACCATTCTTTACTGAACAAAACTTTGGTATGTTTTCCATAGGCCCAGGCCTATATAGTGCCACTAGTGCTATAATATCTTCAATACATGTGGGGCGCAGTTGGCTTAAAGCATCTCTCATTCCGGAACTCTCAACTTGAAAAACTGCAACTGTTTTTGCGCTAGCGTAAAGATCAAATGTTTTTTGATCGTCCAGAGAAATCGTATTTATATCAATTGAAATTCCTCGATTCTTTAAAAGATCAACAGCATTTTTTACTATCGTTAAGGTTTTCAAACCAAGGAAATCAAACTTAACCAATCCTGCCTGTTCAACCCATTTCATATTGAACTGTGTTGCAGGCATATCCGAACGAGGATCACAATATAAAGGCACTAATTTATCTAAAGGTCGATCAGCTATAACTACGCCTGCTGCGTGTGTTGCAGCATTACGAAGTAAACCCTCTACTTTTTGCGCATAATCTAGCATCCGAGAAACGATCTCACTATTGTTTTTTTCTTCTAAAAGTTTAGGTTCGTCTTTTAATGCTTGGGCAATCGAAACCGGTCTTGTGGCTTCAACCGGTATCATCTTAGAGAGTTTATCAACTTGGCCGTAAGGCATCTGAAGAACTCTACCAATATCCCTGATCGCAGCCTTCGAAAGTAAGGCCCCAAAAGTTATAATCTGGGCTACTTTATCTTTACCATACTTCTCTTGAACATAATTAATTACCTCCTCCCGCCTATCCATGCAAAAATCTATATCAAAATCAGGCATAGATACTCTCTCTGGATTTAGGAATCTCTCAAATAGTAGAGAATATCTTATGGGATCAAGATCTGTAATCGTTAGAGCATAGGCTACAAGGCTTCCAGCTCCAGATCCTCTACCGGGACCAACTGGAATATCCTGTAGTTTTGCCCATTTTATAAAATCAGCCACTATCAAAAAATAACCTGGGAAGCCCATATCTTCAATCACACTCAATTCGAAGTTGAGACGTTCAAAATATTTTTCAGCACTTGTCGAATGTACTATTTTTGTTAATCTATCCTGCAACCCTTTTGTCGCTTGGTTTCTAAGTTCTTCAACTTCATTATTGGCATATTTTGGTAAGATTGGATCTCGCAGCTCCGCCTTGACTGCACATCGCTGAGCGATCTCAATGGTATTCTCAATTGCCTCTGGCAAATCAGCAAACAGATTTTGCATTTCCTCAGAGGATTTAAAATAATGTTGGCTTGTGAGGCGTCTCCGTGGCGTTTTCTGATCGATGTATGATCCTGTCGAAATGCATAAAAGAGCATCATGAGCTTCATACATATCCGGCTTAGGAAAATAAACGTCATTAGTTGCAACGATAGGGACGTTCTTTTTTAAGGCCATTTCAAGAAACTTTGGTTCAGTTTTTCCTTCATCCAAAGTTCGAAAATCCGTTTGAGAAGGATGCCGTTGTATCTCAAGATAAAAGCGATCACCAAAAATATCTAAAAATTTATCAGTTAGTGGTTCTATAGAAATATTAGACGATTGCAGAAGCAGTTGTCCAAAGGGACCATCCACACCACCACTTAGACAGATTAAGCCCTCACCATATGATTCAAGATCTTTTAAATCAATGTATGGATCATTTGGATCATGCTCTAAATAGCTGATAGTTGAAAGCTTCATTAAGTTTTTATAGCCAGCTTTGTTTTTCGCTAATAGAACTATTGGGCTTGGCACCAAATTCTCAATTTCTAAATTATACTTTAGATTTATTTGGCAACCAAGAATTGGCTGTATTCCAGAATTAGCTAATACCTCAGAAAATTCGAGAGCCGCAAACATATTCCCAGTATCAGTGATCGCAACAGCAGGCATATTATTTTCACTACAGAGCTCTTGCAATTTTTTAATTGTTATCGCACCTTCCAGCAAAGAATATGCACTATGCAAATGCAAATGTACGAAGTTGTTGGGTGCTGAGGACTGGCTATTCATCCCACTATTGTACTTAAAGACACAGACTCTTCAAGCTCCATTAACCTTATTGAATACTTTTAAGACGAATAAGATTTAGTTGATTCTCATACTGCTAGGGTGATTGTAATAGGTAAGAAAACTAAAAGGGGTAAAAAGTAATCTTACTAACTTTCGAAACTACTTCACTGCTAGAAACTTAGTCACTATTTTAAGTAACTCTATTTTTTTTGAAAAAGTTAAGTTGTATATAAAGTACTCATTTGAGATTAATTATACCAACTATCTCAATAAAAATTTTTTCTATCCAGACGTAAGTTTTATACGTGGTGGGAGAAGTGATTCAAATAGTGCTGATATATCTGTTTATCAAGAGAGTAAAAAATTATTAGTATTGAATGTAAGTTGTCATTTTCAAAAGCACAATCATCACAATATGTGGTCAAAGTTGATAAGCAAAAACATAATTTTTATATACCGCCCAAAGTTAAGTCACTTTATTCTGATACTTGTGATATAATTTTACACATGAATAATAGTTTTGAATATTACTCTCAAGAAAACTTAGAGAGTGAGATTTATAATAAATTAATCTGTGAGAAGGATATCATGATTAATTGTGTAAAAAAAAATATTTCACAGAAATCATCTTTAATAATAGCTTTGAGGTACAAAGAAGACTTTAGTCATAATAAACTACTTTTTGTCGGAGAGATCGCACAACTCCACCAGTTTTTTGAAATTGAAGGTGTCTATTGAGGTAAATATAGTGGTTCTCGTCATGCTTCAAAAAAGAGAATCAAAGATTTTCCATTTTAAACGAACATATTTGACAAATGGTATTATGTATATGATCACCACTATAATTTGGCAAATTGTCCAAACAAAGACAGGTCATCCTTTCTACCCAAAGAAGGAGAAAAAATTAAGGGTTATAGAGAAGCACGAATACCTAGTAATATTCGTGACAATAATATTATACTTGAACTAAAATTGAATAGTGAAGTTCATTCTGATTTATCTGTTTTAAGATTAATGGTAGATCAAAAAATCGTTTCTTGAATTTTTTTAAATATTTTTTCTATAACTGGAACCGATACACTATTCCCACACATCTTATACGCTTGAGACTTGGTTATTTCATGAGGGAAAGAATAATCTTCAGGAAATCCTTGAACCCTTAGACATTCTCTTGGTGTAAGTTGTCTTACTTTGTTATTTATTAGGTAAGCTCCTGTTTTCCCAGCTATTCCTCCACCATAAGCTGATAATGTGATTGAGTGACCTTTAGGACTATATATTCTTTCGCCTTGTCCACCCTTACTTATAGTTCCTATCCTTAGAGGTCTGAGATATTTCTTTTTATCAAATAGGTCTAATTCTGAGAGTAGTTTATTTTCTTTAAATGTGATATCTACTCTATCTACTAAGAAATGGTGTGGAACATTATTTTCTAATACATCAACAAGAAATACTTCTTCGCAGGTAGGGGTAGGGAATTCAAACTCCTTTGATGTATATGACCTTTTTAAACCTATTATAAATATTCTTTGTCTATTTTGAGGCACTCCGTAATGACTCGAATTAAGTAATTTGTGAAAAATATTATAACCTAATTCATTTAGTACATTTTCTATGGTATTGAGGGTCTTACCATTATCGTGTCTACCTAAATTTTTTACATTTTCTAAAAATATTATTTTTGGTTTCTTTTTTTTTACAATTTTTGCGATCTCAAAAAATAAAGTTCCTCTAGCATCATTGAAACCACCTTGTTTTCCAGAAATGCTGAAAGCCTGGCAGGGAAATCCTCCACAAAGGATATCATGGTCAGGAATTTTTGAGATATCTACTTTGGTTATATCTCCTTCTGGGAGTTCTCCAAAATTATTTTTGTATGTAATTTGTGCGTATTTATCCCATTCAGATGAGTATACACATTCGGATTCGTTCCTTTCCAAAGCAATCCGGAAACCTCCCATTCCAGCAAACAAATCAATAAATTTCACAACGGCTACACTTTTAATAATTTTATTAAGTTTTCAATGAGAAACATTACTCTTTTATCAGATTATTGGAAATCATATCTTGTTGCTAACAAGGAACATATGGCAAAATTGAAACCTATTAATGTTATTCCACTGTTCAACCTCATTCAACAGTAACTGACTTAGCAAGATTTCTTGGTTGATCAATATCTGTTCCTTTATCAAGGGCAGTAAGATATGCTAAAATTTGAACAGGAATAGTTAAAAGAATTGGTGCAAGCAATGGGTCAACAGCTGGCACCGTAACGACCTCAGCCGCAAAGTCAATTTCAACGGCGGCTCTTTCGTCAGCGATTAAAATTATTCTTGCACCCCGGGCGGCGGCCTCCTTCAGATTACTTATCACTTTTTCCATCAAATTATCATTTGCAAGCAAAGCAATTACCGGCAAGCCTTCTTCAATTAGTGCTATTGGTCCATGTTTCATTTCCCCAGCAGCAAACCCCTCAGCATGAATGTAGCTTAATTCCTTAAGTTTTAGAGCCCCTTCAAGTGCAATTGGAAATAAATAACCTCGTCCCAAAAACAGGGCTGAGCTTGCAGATTTCAACCCACTGGCTATTGGTTTAATAACATCAAAACAATCTAGAGTTTTACCAACCAGGCCAGGCAGAAGTCTTATTTTACGTTGAAGTTCATTTGATTGATCTACCGTAATTTCATTTTTGGCCTCAGCTATTGCTATCGCCACACTGATCAAGACTGTTAGTTGAGCGGTAAATGCCTTCGTACTCGCAACGCCAATTTCTGGACCTGCCTTAGTGGCCAAAATTACATCAGAGTTCCTTGCAATAGTACTATCAGGCACATTCACGAGAGCAATAGTCGTAAGCTTTTTTTTAGCTGCGTAGTTCATAGCTTTTAAAGTATCAAGGCTCTCGCCTGACTGTGAGATTGCAATAACAGTATTAAACCCATTAGTCACCGGATCACGGTAGTGATACTCAGAAGCGAGTTCGCAAGCAACTGGAATTTTGGCAATTTTTTCAATCCAGTAGCGAGCCACTAGAGAAGAAATATGACTTGTTCCAGCAGCTAGCATAACAATACCACTTATATTTTTAAGCACTTTTGGGGATATTCCAACAGATATTTTTCCATCGACGCCCGTCATGGCAGCAATAGTATTAGCTATAGAATCTGGCTGTTCATATATTTCTTTTTCCATAAAGTGGCGATAGCCACCTTTATTAATGCGCCCAGGGCTCGCCGCCACAATAACAGTTTCCCGCTTCACTGGAGTACCATCTGAACAAAATACCTGTACGCTGTCAGCCTTGATAAGAGCATAATCAAGATCGTTCAGATAGATAACTTTTCGAGTTATATGTGAAAGTGCTGTGGCATCTGAGCCAATATAAGATCCAGAATCTCCTAGACCAATGGCTAAAGGCGACGCATTTCGTGCAACAATTATAAGGTTAGGAAAATCAGTTGATATGGCACCAAAAGCATATGCACCTTCTATTTCGTCTATAACCCTTCGAGTAGCTTCAACTGGCTGTAGCCCAGCGTCAAAAGCTTCCACGAATAAATACGCCAAGACCTCACTATCTGTATCGCTTGAAAATTCATACCCCGAAGCTTCAAGTCGCACTCTAATTTTTTTATAATTCTCAATTATACCATTATGTACTATTGCTACACGATTTAACGCAATATGTGGATGTGCGTTTATTTCTGAAACATCGCCGTGTGTAGCCCAACGAGTATGACCCAAACCAATGGCCCCATTCAATGGAGCCTTGCTCAGTATACTTTCCAAATTTTTAATTTTACCCACAGAACGACGCAAATCAAAAGTATTACGATTACAAGTCACTATTCCAGAGCTATCGTACCCACGGTACTCAAGTCGCTTTAGGGAATCTAATAGAAGAGAGCTACAGTCGTCAGCCCCAATCGCTCCCACTATTCCACACATTACATAACTCCAGTATTAGCTCACTTGCTCTGAAAGTATACTGTTTAAATATACTGTAGATTTACTCAAAATAGTATTCAAATAATAATCATTGATATATCGTAAAGCATTAAATATTACTATTTCTTTTTAGACTGTATTTATATCTTAGTCAGCTGAATCCACTTTAAATATCAAAAGAAAAATTATGAAACTAAATGAGTTAGAAGTATTTGTTACAAAAAATCTTACACCTGGGCGTGGTGGGAAATATTTTATTTTCGTTAAACTAATTACACATTGTGGGATTGTTGGATATGGAGAAGTTTATGCCGCCTCCATTCACCCAAAAACTATGACCGTAATTATTGAGGATGTGTTTCAACGACATATGTACAATGAGAACCCATGTAATATAGAACTTATGTTTAGGCGGGTCTATTCTTCAGGTTTCACACAAAGACCAGACCCTACTATAATGGGTGCGTTCTCTGGTTTAGAAATCGCTTGTTGGGATATATTAGGGAAATCGTTAAACCAACCAATTTGTAACCTTTTAGGAGGAAAAATAAGAAACAGTCTTCGAAGCTACACTTACCTTTATCCCAAAGGCCAGCAATCAGAAGCTGATTTTTATAGTTCTCCTGCCTTATCGGCCGAAGCAGCACGAGTTGCCATAGATAAAGGGTTTACGGCTATTAAATTTGATCCAGCCGGCCCATACACGATTTTCGATGGACATCAACCCTCCCTCGCTGACTTGGAATTATCAGAAGAATTCTGTAGGCTAATCAGATCAAAAGTAGGAAACCAAGCAGATTTACTTTTTGGTACGCATGGACAATTCACGCCCTCAGGAGCATTGCGGTTAGCACAAAGGTTGGAGAAATATAGTCCTCTATGGTTTGAAGAACCGATACCACCAGATAGTTCAAGAAATATGCAATTAGTGGCAGCCAATACTAGTATACCGATTGCAACGGGTGAAAGACTGACAACCAAATACGAATTTTCAGAAGTTCTCAGATCTGGAGCGGCTTCAATACTTCAACCTGCCCTTGGAAGAGTGGGTGGGATTTGGGAGGCAAAAAAAGTGGCAGCTATAGCTGAGGTTTTTGGTGCTCAAATAGCTCCTCATCTTTACGCCGGTCCAATTGAGTGGGCGGCAAACATTCAATTAAGCTTAACATTACCGAATTTTCTGCTTTTGGAAACCATTGGAACTGGCGATGGGTTTCATTCGAAACTTCTAACATCAAATATCAATTGGGAAAACGGTTATGTCTTTCCACCTAATGCACCGGGATTAGGAGTAGAGTTAAATGAAGTCGTAGCAAGGGAAAACCCATATACTGGCGAAGAACTTCACCTTAGCATGTCCGAAAAAGAACACCGCCCATAAGGCTTAATTTACTTCCAGAAATTGATGCCTATTTTTCCTGTTGTAATGTAAGAGCTATGAAACGACGGGATCCATCTCTATAAATCAATAAAAGTAGAGATTTACGAGCAGAATTAAGTGCATTATCAATTTCATCTCTTAGGTCCATTGGAGTCGTAATGGGTTTCTGACCACTCTTAATTATGATATCACCCTTTCTAATACCTTTATCTTCAGCATCACTACCAGCCTCAACATTTGACACCAACAACCCGTCAATATCTGGATCTAACTCCATCCGCGTTCTAATTTCATCAGT
>Ga0209425_10001472_pt1 | contig 27540 bp, 24 predicted proteins | sample COG_05_FD_184749 | JGI IMG/M metagenome (GOLD analysis project Ga0209425, IMG submission 184749) | Pelagic Microbial community sample from North Sea - COGITO 998_met_05 (SPAdes) (version 2) | ecosystem: Environmental > Aquatic > Marine > Neritic zone/Coastal water | place: Helgoland, sampling...
GGAAGAGCGGTCTCGAACCGCCGACCTCCTGAACCACAATCAGGCGCTCTAACCAACTGAGCTACAACCACCATTTAGGTGGCAAAAATAGACTTTTTGGAAATTATATTAAAGGAAATTTAAAAAAATTATAAGAGATCAAATATATTATTTACGGCAATATTTTTTCTTGACTGAAAAGCCTCTGCGTAGTCCTTATCAATCAATCTTCCATAATTTTTAGCTCTGTATTTGATACTTTCTATAAAATTATCAGAATTAATTTTTGTAGACTCTGTAGAAGAATCCTTTAGAACTTGACTTTTAAAAGCTAGAATTGCATTTTTTTTAATCTCTATAAATTCTGATATATCAATCAATACATCAGGTTTAAAATCATTCCATTGCTCATAATTAAGGTTAACTCTAGGTCTCCATGGAGCTTGAATTGAGCCTTCAAATTCAGTTTTTAATTTAGATAAACCACTAAGAAAGGCAGCTTCATAAATTAAATCAGATGCTTTACCGTGGTCAGAGTGTCGATCTAGCTGAGTTGGTGAAAGTATTATATCAGGTTTATAATGTCTGATCACCTTAATAACTTCAATCTGATTTTCTTTATTATTAAAAATAAAACCATCTTCAAAACCAAGATTTATTCTAAATTTCGCACCAATTATTGAAGCAGCTGAAGCAGCTTCTAAATCTCTTATTTCAACAGTTCCGTTAGTGCCAAGCTCTCCCTTTGTAAGATCAATAATACCAACAGTTTTTCCTTGAGAGGTTGATTTAGCAATAGTACCTCCACATCCCATTTCTACATCATCTGGATGGGCACCAAAAGCGAGAATATCTACTTTCATTTTATGGATGATTTTATTGCTTGGTCAAGATCACTATATATGTCTTCATGAGACTCAATACCAACTGATAACCTGATAAGTTTATCACCTATTCCTTGGATGTCTCTTTCCTGTTGGGTCATTAACCCATGAGATGTTTTCATTGGAAAGTTTACAGTTGTCTCAACACCGGCAAGGCTCATTCCAGGTTTTATTATTTTTAACGATTTAAGAAAATCATAGACGTCTACGTTCTTATTTAAATCAAAAGACATCATTGCTCCAAAATCATTCATTTGAGATTTAGCAAGTTCATGTGAAGGATGAGATTCAAGTCCTGGATAATATACCTTTGAAATATTATTATTTTCTTCAAGCATTTTAGCAAGAATTTTAGCATTATTAGTTTGTTCTTTTACTCTTATTAAGAGTGTCTTCATACTCCTTTCTAATAACCAAACTGTGTAATCACTTAAATTTCCGCCAAAATTTTTAGCAGAGTTAAGTATTTTTTCTATTCTTGATTCAGAACTAACTACAGCTCCTGCAGAAATATCACTGTGACCTCCAAGATATTTTGTAGCACTATGCAAAACAATATCAATTCCATGGTCAATTGGATTTTGATTAACTGGACTAGAGAAGGTATTATCAATCATTGTCCAAATACCTTTTTCTTTAGCTATTGAAGAAACTGATTTTAAATCAATAATTTTTAAAAGAGGATTACTAGGAGTCTCTACGTATATACCAACTGTATTATCTTTGATTTGGTTAGAGAAATCTAGGGGGTCTAAACCATCGGTAAAAGAATATTCTATTCCAAATTTGTCAAACTCTGTTTGAATAAAGTTTCTGGTACCTCCATATAAATCATTTTGAAATACAATATGATCACCAGTTTTTACATTTGCCATTATAGAGGTGCTAATAGCTGCCATACCTGAAGTAAAAATTAAAGCCTTTTCACCGTTTTCTAATGAGGCAATTTTTTTTGATAAAAATTCTTGATTTGGAGTATTAAAATATCTAGGATATGGTTTTTTTTCGGCATCACCACCATACCAAGGATAAGTAGTTGACATGAATAAGGGAGATACAATTCCTTGATACATAGTATCTTTAATCTCACCTTCGTGAACACATCTAGTAGAAAAACTTTTTTTAGTCACCATTAGTAATCCAAGATACAATTTCTTCAGAATCTGGTCTAGTCTTGGGAGCAATTATTTTCTCAACCTCACCATCTTTGTTTATGAGGTATTTTTGGAAATTCCATGTGACTTTTGAGTCTTTATAGTTGTTCTTTGATTTTTGAGTAAGAAACTGATATAATGGATGTTTTTTTGAACCTTTAACTGAAATTTTGCTCATCATTGGAAATGTAACCCCATAATTTTCTTCACAAAAATCAGCAATTTGTTCATTTGTTCCTGGTTCTTGCCATAGAAAATCATTAGATGGAAATCCAATTATAACAAAATTAAAATTCTTGTACTGTGAGTAAAGCTTTTGAAGAGACTCATATTGGTAGGTCAAGCCACATTTAGATGCAGTGTTGACTATCATAATTTTCTTTCCCTTTAATTCTGAAAAATCAAAAATATTTCCTGAGATATCAGCTACTTTAAATTGATGTATAGAATTATCAGCAGCAACTTGAGAATTTGCAGTTAAACACATAAAGAGAAGAATAAGAGTTATAGATTTTTTAAACATAATGCCACAAATATAGGTTTATATGCAAGTGACTCTTCATAAATAATTGTTAAATAGAATTAACTATACCAAGGAGTTGATCAATCTTTGTTGATGCTCCCCCCACCAATACACCATCAACATTATTAGTGTTAAGTATTTCTTTAGAGTTTGATGAATTAACACTTCCACCATATAATATGGGTATTTCTTGAAGTATATTCTCTTCTAATGTTTTTTTAACTTTAGTATGAATTTCTTCAATATGATCAATTGATGCTGTTTTACCAGTACCAATCGCCCATGTAGGCTCATATGCAAGGGTTAGTTTTAATTTAGAATTATCTTTAAGGTTTGTTCTTAATATATCAAAAGGTACCTGCTCATATGAATCAAAACAGAATATGACATCTAGATCTGAATTTAAAATAATTTCAAGTTTATTATTAATTTGTTCATTAGATTCATTAAAATTTGATCTTCTTTCTGAATGACCCAAGATAGTCTTATTAACACCTATTTCTTTCAGTTGATCTAAACATATACCACCAGTAAATGAACCTAAATTTTGGAAATCAAAATTTTGACTAATAACGCTAATGTCAGAATCTTTAAGAATCTCTGCAATTTCAGCGAGATACAAACTGGTTGGAGCAACTTCAATATTCAAGTTATCTTTGTTATTAATTAATTTGATATTATGAGCTAGTTTCAGTGAGTCTTCTTTATTCAAACTCATTTTCCAGTTACCTACGATGTGAAGTTTTTTCATATTATTCTTTTAATAAAATTTGAGCAAATACTGAATAGTTTAAAATGTCTTGAAAATTAGCGTCTATTCCTTCACTTACATTTGTTTTACCGTCATTCTTTAAAATACTTTTCATTCTATATAGTTTCTGAATTATTAAGTCAGTCAAACTTATCACCTCCATCTCCCTCCAAGCTTCGCCATAATCATGATTTTTAGCAAGCATTAACTCAAAAGTTTCATTAACATTCTTGTCATAAAGATCAATAATTTGGCTTGAATCAAGATCTGGTTCATCAACAACACCCTTGGCTAATTGAATTAAACCCATAATAGAGTAATTAATTATCCCATAAAATTCAGATGATTGATTCTCTTCAATTTTATTATCTATGTTGTTTTGTAAATTTCTAATTCTCTGAGCTTTAATATTAATTTGATCAACTAAAGAAATTATTCTCAAAACTCTCCATGAAGAACCATAATCAGAGTTCTTATCAATAAATATTTGTCTTGATTTACTTATTATTTTATGATATTGTGACTTTGTATCTTCCATATGAGATTTTAGCATAAATTTGGAAAAGAAGAATAAAAGTATGACTTTAAATTGTAATGGAAAAATAATAGATTTCTCCACTAAAAAAATCATGGGAATTGTTAATATTTCCGAGGATTCCTTTTATGACGGTGGAAAATTTAATACTATTGAAAAAGTAAATTCTCATGTTTCAAATCTAATATCTAATGGGGCAGATATAATTGATTTAGGAGCTGCTAGCTCAAAGCCAGGGTCGAATTTAATTAAACCAGACGATGAATATAATCTAGTTTCTAACTATATTAATGAGCTAACTTCAAATTTTAAAAATGTATTATTCTCAATTGACACATATAATTCATTAGTAGCAGATTTTGCTCTTTCTAAAGGATTTTCTTTGGTTAATGATATTAGTTCTGGAAGATATGATAAAGAGATGTTTAAAGTTTTAAAAAAATATAATGCAGGATATATTATGATGCATATGCAAGGAGATCCATTAAATATGCAAGAAAATCCTAGTTATCAAAACATAATTGAATCATTAATTTCATTTTTTAAATTAAAAATTAAGGAACTCGAAGGTTTAGGTTTTTCAAATATAATTATTGATCCAGGATTTGGATTTGGTAAAAATATCGAGGATAATTATGAGATTCTAAAAAAATTAAATCTTTTTCAAACCCTAAAGAAACCAATTATGGTTGGTCTATCAAGAAAGTCCATGATCTATAAAGTATTAAATGTTTCACCTCAAGAGGCTCTTAACGGGACAACAGTTTTAAATACATTAGCATTAGAAAGGGGTGCAAACATTATAAGAGTTCATGATGTAAAAGAAGCTATGGAGTGTAAAAAGATTTTAGCAAGACTACACTAATTCATTTTCAATAAATTGTTCCCTGTAGAGTTTTTTAAACTTACCATTATCTATGTTTAATAATTCCTTATGATTACCAAACTCTAAGATTTTACCATTTTCCATATAAATAATTTTATCAGCAGATTCTACAGTAGATAATCGGTGAGCAATAATAATTGAAGTTTTATCTTTTGTTATTGTCTTTGTAGCTTTTTTAATTAAATCTTCTGAATAAGAATCAATAGACGAAGTAGCTTCGTCTAGTATTAAAATATCAGGATTGTTAACCAAAACTCTTAAAAAGGCAAGTAATTGTCTTTGACCTGATGAGAGTGTACCTCCTCTTTCGCTAACATTAAAGTCATAACCTCCTGGAAGAGATAGAATAAAATCATGAATTTCTAGATCTTTAGCAGATCTTTCGACATCTTCTATTGAAACGTCCTTATTAAATAAAGTTATATTATTGAATATAGTATCTGCAAACATGAATACATCCTGAAGTATAACACCTACTTTATTTCTAATATTATCTAATTTAAATTCATCAATATTGTTTCCATCTAAATAAATAGATCCAGAGTCAATCTCATAAAACTTAGTAATTAAATTAATAATTGTACTCTTTCCACTTCCTGTTGGACCAACAATAGCCAGTGTCTCACCAGGTTGAATCTTGAAAGAAATATCATCAATGACTATTTGATTTTTAACATATGAAAACTTAACATTCTTAAATTCAATAAGACCACTAAAAGAAGTATAATCAATTTTACCATTATCCTTTATTTCTGAATCATCTTCAAGAATTTTAAATATTCTTTCTGTAGAAACCATACCCATTTGAAGAGTATTAAATCTATCTGCAATTTGTCTTAGAGGTCTAAATAATAATCCTGACATTGAAATAAATAGAAATAATGTTCCTAAGGAAATACTTTCACCATTTAAATTATTAAAACCTCCATACCAAACTAACAGACCAATACAAATAGATGTAGAAATTTCAGCAAGAGGAAAGAAAATTGAATTTATCCAAACAGTCCTTAACCATGCATCTCTATGTTTGATGTTTATGTCATTGAAATTATTTATTTCTAATTGTTCTCTATTAAATATTTGAACAATTTTAATCCCACTTATTCTCTCTTGAACAAATGAATTTAAATTTGCCACCTCTCTTCTGACTTTTTCAAAAGCTACTTTCATAGATTTTTGAAATACTCTAGTGGCATAAATAAGAAATGGAAATATTGATACTACTACTAGGGTTAGCTCAAAATTAATTATTGTCATTACTGAAAGAACAGTTATCATTTTTAAAATATCTGCAATTATCATAAACAATCCTTGAGAAAAAATACTTGCAATTGTTTCAATATCATTAACTGTCCTCGTAACTAGCCTTCCAACTGCATTTTTATCAAAAAAAGACATTTTGAACTTTAAAATTTTCTGAAACACATCTACTCTTAGGTTTTTAATAACCTTTTGACCTAGCCAGTTTGCATAATAAGTAAATAAATACATAAAAATGACTTCGAGAAAAAGAACAATCATCATTATAATAATTATTGTTTGCATTCCTTCATAATTTTTTAAAAGAAGGTAATCATCAACAACTATCTTAAGAAGATATGGTGTGAGGGTTGAAAGAAGAGAGATCAAAATCGCTGAGGTTAAAACTCCATAAAAGGTAATATTATATGGCTTTACAAACACCAATAGCTTAGTAAATAATTTAATATCGAGAATATTGCCCTTTACTTTTTCCAAATCTCTAAAATTATTTCTTCATATTTAATGTTATTTAAGAATAGTCCTAATGCAGGAACTGAAAGACCTGCTTCACTCCTATTTCTAGAATCTAATATTTTCTGGAAATCTGTCTGTGAAACTTTTAATCTACCTATATCTATCATTGTACCAACAATAGATCTAACCATATTCCTTAAAAATCTATTAGAAGTAATTGTGAATTTGTAACCACCTTCTATCATATCCCATTTAGCAAAAGAAATATCACAATCAAATGTTTTAACGTCGGTATTAGATTTTGAAAAGCATTTAAAGTCAGTGTGATTTAGCAGTTTTGAACAACTTTTATTCATTTTTACAATATCAAGTTCATCTCTAATATAATATGCTAATTTATAATTAAAAGGATTCTTTTTTGAATTAATAAAATATTCATATGTCCTTGATATAGCATCAAATCTAGCATGATCATTCTCATTAACTAAAGATAAAGATTCTACACATATATCCTTTGGCAACATCATATTCAATGATCTACAAAAATTATCTTGACTAAAGTCTATATCTATGTCAAAATGAGCAAACATTTGTCTTGCATGAACTCCAGTATCAGTTCTACCAGCTAAAGTCAGATCAATACTTAAACCAAGAAATTTAGACATATTAAATTCAATACATTCCTGAATCGTCTCAGAATTAGGCTGTTTTTGCAGACCATGATAACTAGATCCATCATAAGAAAATTCAATGAAATACCTTGGCATAGACAGTTAAATTAGATATTTGCTGAAATTAAAAATAAATTCGTAAATTTGACGTAATATTTCTTCTAAGAAGTACTTTTCTATTAACATTTCAAATCAAAACTTTCTATAAACATGTACGATATTAAAATGCTTAAGGCTAAAAAAATAGCTGAGCTTATTGAAATTGCTGAACAAAGCGGATTGAAAAATCTTAAAGGTCAAAAAAAACAAGATATAATTGATGCTATTATTGGCAATCCCGCAGATAAAAAACCAGTAGAAGTTAAATCAGAAACTGATAAAAAACCAGTAGAAGTTAAATCAGAAACTGATAAAAACAAAAAACCATATCGAGTTGATAGAAACCCAAGAAATCAATTGAACAAGAATCATCACAATAAAAATTTTTCTAATAGAAAAGATGATAATTTTAATAAGGATACAAGAAGAAAATATAAAGAACCAGATTTTGAGTTTGATGGAATAATAGAATCCGAAGGTGTTCTTGAAATAATGCAAGATGGTTATGGGTTTCTTAGATCTTCAGACTACCATTATCTTTCATCTCCTGACGACGTATATGTATCAATGTCTCAAATTAAGCTTTTTGGCTTAAAAACAGGTGATACAGTTCACGGTACAGTTAGACCACCAAAAGATGGTGAGAAATATTTCCCTTTAATAAAAGTTAATAAGATTAATGGGTTAGGTCCAGAAGTTGTTAGAGATAGAATTTCATTTGAACATTTAACGCCATTGTTTCCTGAAGAAAAATTTAATTTAGCAGCAAAAGAGAGTACGATTTCAACAAGGATTATTGATCTATTTTCACCGTTAGGTAAAGGTCAAAGAGGTATGATTGTCTCTCAACCTAAAACTGGTAAAACAATGTTACTTAAAGATGTTGCCAATGCAATTGCTGCAAACCATCCAGAAGTTTTTCAAATAATTTTATTAATAGATGAAAGACCCGAAGAGGTAACTGACATGCAAAGGAACGTTAAAGGAGAAGTTGTAGCTTCTACATTTGATGAACCAGCTGATAGACATGTAAAGGTTGCTAATATGGTTTTAGAAAAAGCTAAAAGATTAGTGGAGTGTGGTCATGATGTAGTAATACTTTTAGATTCAATTACAAGATTAGCCAGAGCATACAATACAGTTCAACCAGCATCTGGTAAAATTTTAAGTGGTGGAGTTGATGCTAATGCACTTCAAAAACCAAAGCGATTTTTTGGAGCTGCAAGGAATATTGAAAATGGAGGATCATTATCAATTATATCTACTGCTCTTACTGATACAGGTTCCAAAATGGATGAAGTTATTTTTGAGGAATTTAAAGGAACAGGTAATATGGAGCTGCAATTAGATAGAAGAATATCTAACAGGAGAATATTCCCAGCCATAGACTTAGTATCATCTAGCACAAGAAGAGATGACTTACTTCTAGATGAAACTACAATTCAGAGAATGTGGATAATGAGAAAGTATTTAGCAGATATGAATCCTGTTGAAGCAATGGAATTTATAAATGATAGATTCAGAAAAACAAAAAGTAATGAAGAGTTCCTTATATCAATGAACTCCTAATTATTTTAGCTTACTAAGCTTTGATTTAAGATTAGATGCCTTGTTTTTATGAATAACGTTTTTCTTAGCTAGCTTATCGATTAATGAAACTACACCTGGAAAAAGTTTACCTGCCTCCTTCTTAGTTTTAGATTCTTTTAATTTTTTAATAGCATTCCTAGTAGTCTTGTGCTGAAGTTTATTCAAAGACTTCTTTTTTTCATTTGAACGAATTCTTTTTAAAGCAGATTTATGATTTGCCATAATTTTTAATTTTGTAGCCCGTAGGGGAATCGAACCCCTCTTTCCAGGATGAAAACCTGAGGTCCTAACCGATAGACGAACGGGCCTTTCGGGTGCAAATTTAATTTAAATTTTAATATTTCAATAAGATTTTGAAAATATTACTTTATAACGTGCCGGCTTACCAGAATAAATGCATGTCATCCCTTTAGAATCAAGGTTTTCAGGTATACATCTAATTGTAGCTTTTGTTTCACTTTTAATTGCTTCCTCCGTCTCATTAGTTCCATCCCAACCTGCAATAACAAAACCACTTTGATTTGATATTAATTCTTTAAACTCATCATAAGTGTTTACTTCAAAAGTGTTTTTCTTTAACCTTTTCTTTGAATTATTAATCATTTCAGTCTGAACATTAGTTAACGAAGAACTAACAATGTCAATAAGGTTATTAAAGTTTGAGGGTGTTTTTTTAAGATTATGTCGATAAAATACTTCAAATTCATTGTTATCAATTTCCTTTTCACCAATAACTATTCTCATAGGAATTCCTTTAACTTCAGAATCATTAAGCTTAAAGCCTAGACTAGAATTTTCTCTATTATCAATTTTGACTCTAATTCCTTTACTTTTTAACGATTCAAATAGTTCGTTTGTTTTATCTAATATTTTTTTAGAATCATCTTTAGACTTAATCAAAGGAATTATAATAATTTGAATTGGAGCTAGTAATGGAGGGAGTACTAACCCTAGGTCATCACTATGTGTCATGATTAATGCACCCATCAACCTAGTTGAAACTCCCCAAGATGTTGCCCAAACATATTCGAGTTTACCTGATTTATCGGCAAACTTAACATCAAATGCTTTTGCAAAATTTTGACCTAGAAAATGTGAGGTGCCTGCTTGAAGAGCCTTACCATCTTGCATTAATGCTTCAATACATAATGTTTCTTCAGCTCCTGCAAATCTTTCAGATTCAGATTTATAACCTTTCACTACAGGCATAGCCATGTATTTCTCAGCAAAATCAGAATATAATTCGTTAATCAGTTTAGTTTCAATAAGTGCTTCTTCTTTTGTAGCATGAGCAGTATGACCTTCCTGCCATAGAAACTCAGCTGTTCTCAAAAATAATCTTGTTCTCATTTCCCATCTTACAACATTTGCCCATTGATTAATAAGAATTGGTAGATCTCTGTATGATTGAATCCATTTTTTGTATGTCTTCCATATTATTGCCTCACTTGTTGGTCTTACAATCAACTCTTCTTCTAGCTTTGAATCTGGATCAACAATTAATTTACCCTTTTTGTCAGGATCATTTTTCAATCTATAATGAGTCACTATTGCACACTCTTTGGCAAAACCTGCAGCATTTTTTTCTTCTGCTTCAAATAATGATTTAGGAACAAATAATGGGAAATAAGCATTTTCATGACCTGTCTCCTTAAACATTATATCTAGCTGAGATTTCATTAATTCCCATATAGCAAAACCATATGGCTTAATAACCATACATCCTCTTACATCCGAAGACTCAGCAAGTCCTGCTTGTGAAACTATATCATTATACCACTTAGAATAGTCTTCCTCTCTAGAAGTTATCTTTTTTCCCATAATCTCAAATTTTTTTAGAATTATAAAAAATAATTGGCATAATTATTGTATTTTATATAAGCAAATGTAAAAGTAGTAATATTAGTTTAATAAATTATTTATAAATCTGTATACATGGAAAAAATAATAGTGTCTTTTAAAGTTTTTATATTTTCTGCATTATTTGTTAGTTGTTCTTCTTATCAACTAGCATCATATTACAGTGATAATGATGGCATCTATGTATCAAATGAAAGAGGTACTGATTATGAAGTTGTATTTAAAGATCTAGTAGATGAATCTCTTCTAGCTAATTCTAGCGATACTGATTCTGGAAATTTACCGTGGGGAGCTAATCCTGATTCAAGAGAGGTTGTGAATAATTTCTTTCCAAGTTTTGGAAGGTTTTATCTAGATCCTTTTTCTTATAATATGGGATATAATCCATTCTTCTCTAATAATGGATCATTTATAAATTATGGGTTTAGATCACCTTTTTTCTATAATAGTTTTGCATATAGTTTAGGGTACCCTTTTTATGGACCTATGAATTTCTATTTTTCTCCATATGCAACTTCAATGGGAAATTACTATTGGTATATGATGAGACATTCTAGATATTACCCTTGGTATAATGGAGGTATGTATGAAACTGCTTATAAAGATCAATACGGAAATGAAAAGGCTAGTCAAACTAGAGTAAGTTTTAGTAACTCTGCTTCAAGAAGAGGTGAAGAAAACTTAACTAATGAAAGTGGAAGAAAAAGAGATTCTCAAGGGGTAAGCGTTTCAAGTCTTTATTCTATGCTTGGATCATATGGAGGAGTATATATTAACAGAACAGGAGACTCAGACTTTGATAGAGTTAATAAAAGTCCAAACTTAAGACAGGTTAAGGACAACAATCTAATCGGAGTTTATTCTCGAGGTAGCTCATATCAAAATAACATCAACAGAAATAGATCTATTCCTAACTTAAGTGCTATTAAAAATGATTACGTAAGAGAAGCATATAGACAAGTTAGATCTACTAATCCAAGTCAAAGAGGAAATTCCTTCAGCAGAACCTCTAGGTATGACAATACAGGTTCCACAAGTCGTACTCAATTTAATAACTCTTCTACTAGGTCTAGGCAAAGCTCATACTCTGCTAGTTCCTCAAGATCATCACAAGGAGGAAGCTCCTACTCCTCTGGTGGAGTTAGCGGTGGTGGTTCAAAAGGTAGTTCTTCCGGTTCAAGAGGTGGAGGTGGAAAGATAAACTAGATGTTTAAAAAAGTTTTTTTGCTTTACTTATTCTTAAGTATTAATCAGTTATCTATATCTCAAACATATGAAGATGTATTAAGATATAATTCATTTAATCATGAAGGAACATCTAGATTTAACTCTATGGGTGGAGCTTTTGGAGCATTAGGTGGAGATCTTTCTGCAATTTCAATAAATCCAGCTAGTTCTTCCGTTTTTCTTGATTCAGAAATAGGAATTACTTTAAAATACAAGAATCAAAAGATTACTAATAATTTTAACAACTCTAATTCTAATTCAAAAAATGATTTGTTTTCATATGGAGGATCTGGGGTTGTATTAGTTTATGAAAATAGAAAGTCTAAATTTTCAATAGCGTATAATCTAAGTGTGCTAAGTGATTTTAGTAGTTCATATAATTTATCAGGAAACAACAATAATGGAATAGATAGTTACTTCTTACATTATGCTGACGGAATTCCTTATGAAGATCTACTTATTTATGATGACGAAACAACACAAAGTGTCTATAATTATTTAGGAGATAATTATGGTTTTGCTGATCAACAAGCTTTTCTTGGATATCAAAGCTATATAATCAATCAATCGGGTGAGGATTATACAAATTATATTTCTAATTCTAAATATGATAATCTGAATCAAGGCCTTGAAATTAATAGAACTGGAGATCACTTGAAGCATAGTGTCAATTTTGGCACTTCCTTTAACAACTATATCTTTACTGGTATAAATATTAACTTTCATGAGACAGTATTTGAAGAAACTAAAGTATTCCAGGAAAATGCTTATTCAAATGATTCTAATGTAAATAGAGTTCTTTTTAAAGAAGATTTATTAGCTCTAGGAAATGGAGTGTCATTTCAAATTGGAACTATAATTAAAATTAAACAGTTAAGATTTGGACTTTCTTATACAAGTCCCACAAATCTTAAAATTGAGGAGGAGAATACACAATTTGTTGAAACTGATATTAATGAAAAGGAGGGGCTGGCTAAATATAGAATAGACCCAAATACTGTAAATATTTATGATGAGTATAAACTAACCCTTCCATCTAAGTCCTTATTCAGTTTAGCATATATATTTGGTAAAAAAGGTTTGCTAAGTTTTGATTATGAAATAACAAAATTTAAAAATTCTAAATTTGATGATAATAATGGAAAAGATTCCTATTTAAATTCACTTAATTATTCCATAGAAAATAAGTTAGCTGGTTATTCTGAGTCTCTTAGATTTGGTGGTGAATACAGAATTAAAAATCTTAATTTAAGAGCTGGTTATTTTTCATATAAAGGACCAGACTCAAGTCTAGATAATAAAATAAGTGGTGTGTCAGCAGGCTTAGGATTAAACTACGATTATATGGAATTTGATATAGGAATAACCAAGTCTAATAATTATAATCAAAATAGACTATACAGTAAAGGTTTAACAAATAAATACTCTATTGATAAAAATATTTTGTCACTATACGCTTCATTTACAATTAAAATTTAACTTCTATTTAACGACATAATAACTATCTTTGTGCAACTCAAATATTATTTATGAAACTTCACGATATACTTAAAAATGACACTGATTCCTTAGGAGATGACCACCTTGGCTCAAGCATCAATAATCCAATAAGAAAAGATGCTTTCAAGATTTCCAACTCTGACAAAATCAAGCTCATCCAGGAAAAAATGCATGATATCCTCGAGATAATAGGAATGGATATGAATGATGATAGTCTTAAGGGAACCCCTAAAAGAGTGGCAAAAATGTTTGTTAATGAAATCTTTGGAGGTCTTAATCCAGAAAATAAACCTGTTGCATCTACTTTTGATAATAAGTTTAAGTATGGAGAAATGTTAGTTGAAAAAAATATAACACTTTACTCAACTTGTGAACATCATCTTCTCCCAATTGTTGGCCTTGCTCATGTTGCATACATATCAAGTGGAACTGTTGTAGGTCTTTCAAAAATGAACAGAATAGTTAAATATTATGCTGATAGACCTCAAGTTCAAGAGAGGCTTAATATTCAAATTGTAAAAGAATTAAAGGAAGTTCTTAACACAGAAGATGTTGCATGTGTAATTGATGCAAAACATCTATGTGTTAACTCCAGAGGAATAAGAGATTACAATTCAAGCACTGTAACTGCTGAGTTTGGAGGTAAATTTAAGGAGACAAAATACAAAAGAGAATTCTTAGACTATATTAAATTAGAAACAGATATTTAATGATCTCAAAAGACTTACATATATACAACTCTTTAAGTAATTCTAAAGAAAAGTTTAAGTCTATTGAAAAAGGGTCTATTGGAATGTATGTGTGTGGACCAACTGTTTATAGTGATGTTCACCTTGGAAATTGCAGAACATTTATTTCTTTTGATGTTATATACAGATATTTCATTCATCTTGGTTATAAAGTAAGATATGTTAGAAATATAACTGATGTTGGTCATTTAGAGGAAGGTGGAGAAGATAGAATATCCAAAAAAGCTAAACTTGAAAAGCTTGAGCCAATGGAAGTTGCTCAAAAGTATACTAACGATTTTAAAAATACACTTACTAATTTTAATGCATTAGATCCTAGTATTGAACCAATTGCTTCAGGTCATATAATTGAACAAATCTCTATTATTCAGGATTTAATAGATAAAAATGTAGCTTACCTATCCAATGGTTCAGTATATTTTGATATAGAAGAATATGATAAATTAAATGATTACGGAATTTTATCTGGCAGAGATCTTGAAAATCTAAAGTCAAATTCAAGAACATTAGACAATCAAGAGGATAAAAAAAATGTATTTGATTTTGCTTTATGGAAAAAAGCTGACCACAATCATTTAATGAAATGGAAATCTCCTTGGAGTGAAGGATTTCCTGGGTGGCATCTTGAATGTACTGCAATGAGTAAAAAGTATTTAGGTGATTATTTTGATATTCATGGAGGTGGTATGGATTTAAAATTTCCTCATCATGATTGCGAAATTGCCCAAAGTAAAGCTCATACAGGAAAAGATCCTGCTAAATATTGGGTTCATGCAAACATGCTAACCCTTAACAATAAAAAAATGTCTAAATCAACAGGTAATAATATTTTACCAGTTGAATTAATTACTGGCAAAAACAATATTTTTTCTAAACCTTTTGATTCTAATGTTATTAGATTTTTCTTCCTACAAGCTCATTACAGAAATGTTCTTGATATTAGTGATTCGTCACTTATAGCATCTGAAAAAGGTTATAATAGACTCCTAGAAATCATAAAAAGAGTCAAGGAAGGTTTGGTGTCAAACGAAAAAAATGATATTTTATTTAAGACAATTAAAGAGTGGGAAAATAAATGTTATGCATGCTTGAATGATGATTTTAATTCACCGATGCTGATTGCTGAATTATTTAATTCTACAAAATTTATTAACGACTCTGATATTAAAATCAGCAATCGTGAAAGAGATTATTTTTTAAACTTGATGAATACATTTTTAAATAAGATTCTTGGAATTAATTTTGATGATTCAACCGTTTCAAAGAATGACTCAATTCTTGAAGTACTTAAAGAAGTGAGAGATGAAGCTAGAATAAATAAAAATTATGATCTTTCTGATAAGATCAGAGATAAACTTTCTAATATTGGAGTAAATCTAAATGATAAAGATTAGTCAGCTTCTTGCTTATCCTTTTATTCTCTTAATAAAATTTTACAGGTTATTTATATCACCTCTAATTGGAGGGAATTGTATTTACTCTCCAACATGTTCAGAATATGGTATTATAGCTTTAAAGAAATATGGGGTTTTTAAGGGTTCTTTTTTAACTGCTAAAAGAATATTGAAGTGCAATTCATTATTTAAAGGAGGGTATGACCCTGTTCCATAAAATATATTTATATTTAATAATGATAATTTCCCAAATAAAATGGTCTCCAAGTGAAACACTTTTTGAAATTGGCGGCTTTTCTATATACGTATATAGTCTAATGTTCATTCTAGCTTTTCTTATAGGTTACAATCTAGTAAAGTCATTCTTTATAAAAGAAAATGTAGATGAAAAATATCTTGATCCAATGCTTATTTATATGGTGATTTCTGTTTTTCTTGGAGCTAGATTTGGTGAAGTTTTTTTCTATCAATGGGGCTATTATCAAAATCATATTATTGAAATATTATTACCTATTCAAGAGTCATCAAATTCTTCAATATTAGGATTAATTGATGGTTATAAATTTACTGGATTCAGAGGGCTTGCAAGCCATGGAGCTGCAATTGGAATTACTATTGGACTCTTACTATTTAAGAGAAAATATAATTTTAAAAGTTTATTATGGATTTTTGATAGACTAACTATACCTATTGCAATTGGTGGAGCTTTTGTAAGAATAGGTAATTTTTTCAATTCAGAAATTCTTGGAAAATATACAGATAGTGACTGGGGTGTAATATTTATCAACAGAGGAGAAACACTTCCAAGACATCCTGCTCAGCTATATGAATCCTTTGGTTATATTATTCTTTTCATCATACTCTACAAGTTATATCAAACATCTATAAGAGAAAAAGAAGGAAGGTTGTTTGGATTCTTTTTGATTGGTTTATTCACGATCAGGTTTGTTGTTGAATTTGTGAAAGAAAGCCAAGGTGGTTTAGAGACATTCTTACCTGGACTATCATCCGGTCAGTGGCTAAGCATTCCTTTTATTATTACAGGAGTTATCTTTTTATTGATAAAAAATAAAAGATCTGTTATTTAATTTTTTTATTATAAGAATCGAACATAATTGGAGTCGCAATAAAGACAGATGAATAGGTTCCTACCAAAACACCAATAATTAGAGCAAACATAAACCCTCTAATTGATTCACCACCAAATATAAATATTGCTATAAGTACAATTAGAGTAGTTAATGAAGTATTAAGAGTACGACTTAAAGTACTGTTTAAAGCAGTATTTACTATTTCATCATTTTCCCAAGATTTATGAATTCTAAAGAATTCTCTGATTCTATCAAATACAACTACAGTATCGTTTAAAGAATATCCTATTACAGTAAGTAAGGCAGCAATAAAAGCTTGGTTAATCTCCATATTAAATGGCATTATTTTATATGTAAGAGAGAATATACCGAGTACTATAAGAACATCATGAAAAACTGCTGAAACAGCTCCTATAGAGTATTGCCACTTTTGAAATCTAAGTAATATGTATAGGAATACAATTATTAGAGAGCCAAAAATTGCCCATACAGAATTTTGCTTTATATCATCTGCTATAGTAGGGCCAACTTTAATACTAGACATTATACCCACATCTTCACCCAAAGAAAATTGTTGAAATGTTAATGGAGTAATATATTGAGAATTTAGATTCTCAAATAAAATATTTTTAATTTCATTATCTACCTCAAGACCTTCCTCATCAACTTTATATTTAGTAGTTATTTTCAATTGATTTGATGCACCAAATGTTTTAACCTCAGCACTTCCAAAAGCGTTATTTAATGTAGATTCTATATCAGACGATTTTACCTCATTATCAAATCTAACTATATATGATCTTCCACCTAAAAAGTCTACACCTTGATTTAAACCCTGGACAATAAGTGAACTTATGCTAATAAAAATTAAAACAGCAGAAATCACGTAGGTTGCTTTTCTTTTACTTAAAAATTTAATTTTTAGATTACTGAATAAATCTTTTGTTGATTTTGTAGAAAAAGATAGTTTACCAGATTTAAATACCTTATTGTCGATTAATAATCTTGTTATAAAAATTGCAGTAAATAAAGATGTTGCTATACCTATAAGTAAAGTAGTTGCAAAACCTTTAATTGGTCCAGACCCAAAAATATATAATACAAGTGCAGTTAGACCAGTTGTTATGTTTGCATCTAATATTGAAGATAATGCGTTATTAAAACCATCATTAATTGATTGCTTCAACCCCTTTTCTTTTCTTAATTCTTCCCTAATTCTTTCAAATATTAAAACATTGGCATCAACGGATATACCTATAGTTAGAACAATACCTGCAATACCTGGAAGAGTAAGTACAGCTCCAAGACCAGCTAAAATCCCAAATATTAGAACAATATTCAATATTAATGCAATATCAGCAAAAATACCTGCTGGACCATAATAGAATATCATCCAAACAAGAACGAATATTAATGCAATTAAAAAGGAATAAACACCACTATCGATTGCCTCTTGACCTAAAGAAGGACCAACTACTTCAGATTGAATTATAGATGCAGAAGCAGGAAGTTTACCAGCTCTTAAAACATTTGCTAAATCTATTGCTTCATTCAAATCAAATTCACCTGTAATTTCTGACCTACCTCCACTAATAGCACCTCTTGTAACACCGGGAGCAGAGTATACAACATCATCTAAAACTATTGCAATATTGGAACTCTGACTGTAAGCTGTGCCTGTTAAGCTCTCCCATACTCTAGCACCCTGAGCATTCATTTGCATTGAAACTGCTGCAGCACCCACAGCATCATACGTTTGGGATGCATCTACAACTACCCCACCACTTAAGGGGGATAAGTCATCTCTATTTGATTTTATAGCATAAAGACTTGTTAAACCATCTTGATCCTCTTTACCCCATAAAAATTTAGCATACCTGTAATCTCTTGGTAAAAGTTTCCTTACATCTGGAAGAGTTAGATATGAATTAACAAGTTCTTGATCTCTTGGTAAAAATCTTGCTATAATTGGCCCACCTTGATAGCTGTAAGCTCTTACAAGACTTAGAAGAGGATTTGATCTGTTTTGAATTGAATCTGAAGTTTGCTCAACTTCTGACAGAAGATCATCTATGTCAGATTCACTTGATTCAGATTTAAGATTTTCTAACTGAATTGATGATAAGTATGCATTAGCAGAAGAAATAAAGTTAATAAAATCGTCATTTTTATATGTTTCCCAGAATTCTAATTGCGCAGTACTTTGTAATAAATTTTGGATTCTATCAATATCTTTGGCACCAGGTAACTCAATTAATATTCTACCTGACGAACCCAGTCTTTGAATATTAGGTTGAGTAACACCGAATTTATCAATACGTTTTCTTAAAACTTCAAAAGCAGAAATAATTGATTCATCAATCTTTACCCTTATAATTGACTTCATATCATCATCTGAAGTATCAAATGAAACATCAGAACTTAATGTTCTGTTTCCAAAAATCTCAGGAGATGTTAACTTAGTTGGATCAGAATTTGATTCAAATGCATCAAAAAAAGATTCTAAATATGTTTGATCAGACTGTTTTTGAAGCTCATCAGCATTATCCAAAGCTTGATTAAATTTCTGATTTATAGAATTCTCTGAAAGACCTTTCAAAAGATCTCTAATAGAAATTTGAAGTATTACATTAATCCCTCCTTTTAAATCTAATCCTTGATTTAATTCTTTTTGTTTTGCATCATTGTAAGATGAATACATTAGAACTGGAAAGTCTCCAATAGAATCAAGAAATCGGACCTCTTCACTTGCTCTTTTTTCTGCAAAAGAAATCTCATCTTCAGAGATTTTTTCAATAGCAGCATTTTTAGCTTTATTTTCAAGAGTTGAAGAAATAAAGGTGAATGATAATTGGTATATACTTACAATACCAAATAAAATTGCAAAAGTTTTAATTAATGAGTTTCCTTGCATGATAATTTTTTAACGCCAGCAAATATAACATTTGAATATTGAACAAACAACTTTATCTATATTAAACCATCAAGGGCTAGATTGGTTTGTTTAACAGCCTTAACACTATTATTAAACATTTTTAACTCCTTTTGATCTAGATCAAATTCAACCACCTCTTCGAAACCATTCCTTCCAATAATAGATGGAACTCCTATGCATATATCTTCCACATTATATTCTCCTGTCAAATAAACAGAACACGGAAGAACTTCTTTTGTATCATTTACTATTGCATTAACTAAATAAGAAACGGAAGCTCCTGGAGCATACCAAGCAGAAGTTCCAAGTAGTTTTGTTAGTGTAGCTCCACCAACCATAGTTTCAGATGCAATTTTTGAAAGCTCATCTTTTGAAACTATTTTAGATAAAAGCTGATCTTTACATTTAGCTAATGAAGTAAGTGGAATCATTGTTGTATCACCATGACCACCAATTACCATAGCATCAATCTCATGTTGACTATTATTAGTGAATTTAGAGATATAAGTTTTAAATCTTGAACTATCAAGAATACCACCCATTCCAATTATTCTATTCTTTGGTATGTCAAATGATTTATTTACAAGATAAGTCATCGTATCCATTGGATTAGAAACGACTATTATCACAGCATCAGGAGAATATTTTAATAAATTTTCTGAAACTGACTTAACAATAGCTGCATTTATTCCAATCAACTCCTCTCTTGTCATTCCAGGTTTTCTAGGAATACCAGAAGTGATTACAACAACGTCACTATTTGATGTACTTGAATAATCATTAGTTACACCTGATACTTTAGATTTAAAACCTAAAGTACTAGTAGTTTGAGTGAGATCTAATGCTTTACCTTCAGCAAAACCCTCTTTAATATCAAGAAGAACTATTTCTTCTACAATCTCTTTTAGTAAAATGTATTCTGCACAGGAAGCGCCAACATTACCTGCACCAACTATAGTAACTTTCATATTTACACATCTATTTTAGCGTACTTAGCATTTTCTTCAATAAATTTCCTTCTAGGTGGAACCTCATCACCCATTAATGTAGCAAACCATCTTTCTGCATCTTGGGAATTATCTTGATTCAGTGTTATTAGTCTTAAGGTTCTTGATTCAGGATTCATTGTAGTATCCCATAACTGATCAGCATTCATTTCACCCAAACCTTTGTATCTCTGAATTGAAACTCCTGTACCTAAATCTTTTGCAATATTATCTCTCTCATCATCATTCCATGCATAAACTTTTTTATTACCCTTTTTCACAAGGTATAAAGGAGGAGTTGCTATATAAATATTTCCCCCCTCTACAAGTTCTTTCATGTATCTAAAGAAAAAAGTTAGAATTAATGTTGAAATATGACTTCCATCTACGTCAGCATCACACATTATAATTATTTTATGATATCTTAACTTTTCAACATTAAGAGCCTTACTATCTTCTTCTGTTCCCACGGAAACTCCTAAAGCAGTGTAGATATTTCTTATCTCCTCATTTTCAAAAACTCTATGTTGCTGTGCTTTTTCAACATTAAGAATTTTACCTCTTAATGGAAGAATAGCCTGAAACTCACGGTCCCTTCCCTGTTTTGCAGTACCCCCTGCTGAATCACCCTCAACTAAGAAAACTTCACATAATGATGGATCAGTCTCCGAACAATCAGATAATTTTCCAGGAAGACCTCCACCTGTCATGACAGTCTTTCGCTGAATCATTTCTCTTGCTTTACTTGCAGCAGTTCTAGCTTGAGCAGCTAATATTATTTTTTGAACAATAATTTTAGAGTCATCTGGGTTTTCTTCAAGATAATCTTCAAGCATCTGAGAAACAGACTGTGATACAGCAGAACTAACCTCTCTATTTCCAAGTTTAGTTTTTGTTTGTCCTTCAAATTGTGGCTCCGCAACCTTAACTGAGATTACAGCAGTTAATCCTTCTCTAAAATCATCACTAGATATATCAAATTTCAACTTATCTGTTAAACCTGATGAATCAGCATATTTTTTTAATGTATTAGTTAAACCTCTTCTAAATCCAGATAAGTGAGTACCCCCTTCATGAGTATCAATATTATTAACATAGGAGTGAAGGTTCTCTGAAAAGGATGAATTATATACCATAGCAACTTCAACAGGAATGCCATTTTTCTCTCCTTCCATTTTAATAATACTACTAATAATAGGTAGCCTTCCTTTATCTAAATATTGAATAAACTCACTTAAACCTTCTTTTGAAAGAAAAGTTTCAGTAAATGCATTACCATCTTTATCTTTTTTTCTATTATCAGTAATTGAAATTCTTAATCCTTTGTTTAAATAAGAAAGTTCTCTCATTCTATTTGAAAGTATTTCGTAGTCAAAATCAGTTACTTCCTTAAATATCTCTTTGTCAGGTGTAAAAGTTACCAATGTACCTGTCTTGTCAGATTTACCTATTTCCTTAACGGCTTCAATTGGTTTCCCTTGTCTATATGATTGCTCATACTCTTTACCATCTCTAAAAACTTTAGCAATAAGCAGCTCAGATAACGCATTTACACAAGAAACACCAACGCCATGAAGTCCACCTGATACTTTATATGAGTCTTTATCAAATTTTCCACCAGCACCTATTTTAGTCATCACAACCTCCAATGCAGATACACCTTCTTTTTTGTGCATACCAACTGGAATTCCTCTCCCATCATCCTCAACAGTAAGACTAGAGTCATTATTTATTTCTAAAGTTATAGTTGAACAATGTCCAGCCATAGCCTCATCTATTGAGTTGTCAACAACTTCATATACTAAATGATGTAGACCTCTGGACCCAACATCACCTATATACATTGAGGGTCTTTTCCTTACATGCTCCATGCCCTCAAGGGCCTGGATACTGTCTGCAGAATATTGATTTTTCGGATTGTCTGTAGGCATTTTTTAGCTTGAATTATATTACTATAAATATACTAAAAAACGAGGGGGTAAATGAGTTGAAACAGTCAGTATTTAAGCTAAACTTATCAACATTTTATTCATAAGATTTATTGTGAATATTTGATATTGATCTACCACTTGGATCATTCATGTTTTTAAAAGCTTCATCCCATTCTAATGCTTGAGGAGTACTACATGCAACAGATGGAACGGATGGAACAGAACTAGCTGCTGCATCACTTGAAAAGTGATCTCTAAAAATTGATCGATAGTAATATTCTTCCTTATTTCTAGGAGTGTTTATTGAGAAAGTCTTAGAGGCGTTTTCAAGATCATTATCACTGACCTCTTTTGAAACTAGATCTTTTAAACTATCTATCCAAGAATATCCGACTCCGTCAGAGAATTGTTCCTTTTGTCTCCATAAGACACTTTCAGGTAAATAATCTTTAAATGCTTCTCTTAAAACCCATTTTTCAATTCGACCATTTTTAATCATTTTGTCTTCTGGATTAATATTCATAGCAACATCTATAAATTCCTTATCTAGAAAAGGAACTCTACCCTCAATTCCCCATGCAGCTAATGACTTATTAGCTCTTAAACAGTCATATTGATGTAGTTTATCTAACTTTCTTACCGTTTCTTCATGAAACTCCTTTGCATTTGGTGCCTTGTGAAAATATAAATAACCACCAAAAAGCTCATCTGCACCTTCTCCTGAAAGAACCATTTTAATTCCCAAAGATTTGATTGCTCTAGCAATTAAATACATTGGAGTTGATGCTCTTATAGTTGTAATATCATATGTTTCAAGATGATATATGACATCTCTTATTGCGTCTATCCCTTCTTGAACAGTAAAATTAATTTCATGGTGAATAGTTCCGATATGATCAGCAACAATTCTTGCAGCTTTTAAATCAGGAGCATCTTTTAAACCAACAGAAAAAGAGTGAAGTTGGGGCCACCATGCATCTTGCTTATCATTGGATTCAACCCTTTTAGATGCAAATTTTTTAGCCAGAGCTGATGTTATAGATGAATCAAGACCACCAGAAAGTAAAACACCATAAGGAACATCACTCATTAGTTGCCTTTTAACAGCAGCCGATAGTGAATCATGAATGTCTTTTATGGAAGTCTCTGAGTCCTTGACATGATCATAAGAAACCCATTCTGGGTTATACCATTTTTTAAGATCTGTGCTACTGCTTTCCAGATAATGACCAGGAGGGAAAAGTTCAATTTTATCACACACTCCTTCAAGAGATTTTAATTCAGATGAAACATAAAAAATATCATCTTTATCCCATCCCATATAAAGTGGAATAATTCCCATATGATCTCGAGCTATAATATATTTATCATTAGATGAATCATACAAGGCAAATGCAAAAATTCCATTTAGATCATTTAAAAAACTAATTCCTTTCTTTTCGTACAAAGCAAGTATAACTTCACAATCTGACTCAGTTCTAAAATTATAATCAGTAGCGAAACTATCCTTAAGGTTTTGATGATTGTAAATTTCACCATTAACAGCAATTACCTTTAAGCCATCTTCAGATAAAATAGGTTGTTTACCAGAGGTAGGGTCAACAATAGCAAGTCTCTCATGGGCAAGTATTGCATTTTCTGAAGAGTAAATGCCACTCCAATCTGGCCCTCTGTGTCTAAGTTTTTGAGCCATTTGCAGTACGTTCCCTCTAACGAGATCTTTATTGCCTCTTATATTAAAGGCACAAACTATTCCACACATATTCTAATTATATCTTCTATTAAAGACTAGTTCACCATTAATAAAGGTAGCTACAACCTTGGTCAGAGGTATTCTGGATTCTAATGATTGAATAATATCATTATCAAGTAAAATAAAGTCTGCAGATTTTCCAACCTCTATACTACCTTTTTCATCCTCCTCAAAATTTACATATGCTCCAAAAATTGTCATAGCAGAGAGTGCATCTGCTCTACCAATACTATTCTCCATTTGAAATCCATTATCTGGATAACCATTTTTATCTTTTCTTGCTACAGCAGAGTAATATGTCATTATTGGGTTTATGTCTTCAACTGGAAAGTCTGTCCCAAAAGCTATTACTTGTGATCTGTTTAAAAGCTCTTGATATGCATAAGCATGTTTAGCTCTTTTCTTTCCAATTCGATCATATAGCCAATACATATCGCTTGTAGCATGTGTTGGTTGAACTGATGGTAATATTTTTTGATTAAAAAGCTTGATATCATCCTCATTAACTATTTGAGCATGTTCTATGCGCCATCTTGGATCTCTATAATTAAATAGAGCATCTCCATAAGCTTCAAGTACAAATCTATTAGCATTATCTCCTATAGCATGTGTGTTCATCTGAAACTTCGTTCCTGCTAATTTAAATGCAAGAGATTTAATTGAATCTATAGGAGTTCTAATTATACCATTATATCCTTTTCTATCAGAATAATCATTAATCATACTTGCCCCTCTTGATCCTAATGCACCATCTGCATATACTTTGACTGATCTCACATTTAATCTTTCAGTTTTGTAAGGACCTTTTTCTATAAAATAATCAACATCTTCAGTATTATTTTCAATCATTGCATAGATTTTAATCTTTAATACACCTGCGTTTTGTAAACTATCTATTAACTCTATTTGTGATCTAGATATACCAGCTTCCGAAATTGTTGTTAAACCATTTTCAAAAGCAATTTCTTGAGCAGACAATAGTGCTTTAATAGATTCATCCTTAGTAGGGTCAGGAATTATATCATCAATTAGCCTCATTGCATTGTCAACTAGAACTCCAGTTAACCTTCCGTTTAATTTAATAAAATCTCCACCTTCAACCTCAGAAGACCCATCAATTCCAGCAAGTTTTAGAGCATAGTCATTTACCAAGTATGCATGTCCGTCTACTCTACGAAGAACAACTGGTTTATCTGGGAAAGACTCATTTAATAATTTATTAGTTGGGAATGACTTATTAATCCAATCATTTTGATCCCATCCTCTTCCAATTATAAATTTTTTTTCATTTATATTATTGAACTTATCTACACGACTAATAACATCTTCAAGGCTTGTAGTTTCAGTTAGATTAACTTGGTCACTTAAGAATCCTAGATTATAAAAATGAGCGTGTGAATCAATAAAACCTGGATAAATTGGAAGACCTTCTCCATTAATAATATTATTAGAGGAATATTTGGTCATTACAGAGTCATCACCAACAAAAATAAATTTACCGTCCTTTACAGCTAAAGCAGTAACTTTTTCATCTTGGCTTGCTGTATAAATCTCAGCATTGTAAACAATAAGATCTACCTTTTCAGAACAGGAACTTAAAGTAATTAAAAGAAGTAAAAATATTTTTTTGCTCATAGAAAATAAAATACAAATTAAATCAAATGATAGATATCAAACAAAGAAAAACTAAATAATAATTAACAATTTAGTATTACAATATTTTATTACTTTGGCTTTAGGAAAAAATGAAGATAGTAGAAATCAAAAATACCAATATTTCTATTGACACAAAAAATGTGTTAGAGGCTATAAACTTTGACCTCAAAAAGGGAGAAATGAAATTTTTAATTGGTAAAACTGGAAGTGGCAAAACAACTTTTATAAATTCAATTTTTGGCAATCTTATACCTTCAAGGTCTGAAATATTTAAAGTATTAGATTATGATATAAATAATCTCAATAATAAAGAAATACCTTTTTTAAGACGAAAAATTGGTTTTGTATTTCAAGATTTTAAATTATTAAAGGACAGAAGTATTTATGACAATATGAAATTTGTACTTGAAGCTACAGGATGGAAAGATAAAAATAAAATAAATGATCAAATCAATAAAGTTTTTGATTTAGTAGGTTTTACTTCTTCATTACAAAAGCTTCCTAGCGAACTTTCAGGAGGTGAGCAACAAAGAGTTGCTATTGCTAGATCAATGTTAAATGAACCAGAATTAATAATTGCAGATGAACCTACTGGTAATTTAGATCCTGAGACAAGCTCTGAAATAATTTCTTTATTTCAGAAGCTCAATAAAATTGGCACTTCAATGATCATTGCTACACATGATTATGATCTTATTTTAAAATTAGAAGGACAAGTATATAAATGTGAAGATGGGAAATTCTTTGAAGTAAAAAGAAAATAATAGTTAATATTGAATATGATTTTAAATAAAATACCAAAAGATAAGTTTTTACTAATAGCTGGACCATGTGCAATAGAGGGAGAAGAAATTTCTATTAAAATTGCTGAGAAACTTTTATCAATTACTTCAAAACTATCACTACCACTTGTGTTTAAGGGTAGTTATCGAAAAGCAAACCGAACAAGACTTGATAGTTTTACAGGTATTGGTGATTTAAAAGCATTAAAAATTTTAAAAAAAATTAATACTGAATTTAATGTACCTGTTATAACTGATATTCATGACAAAACTGAGGCAGACATAGCTGCTGAATATGTTGATATTCTTCAGATACCCGCATTTCTAGCGAGACAAACAGATTTACTTGTTAGCGCTGCTAAAACAGGTAAAACAGTTAATATCAAGAAAGGACAGTTCATGAGCGCAGAAAGTATGAAGTATGCTGTAGATAAAGTTAAACAATCAGGTAATAACAATGTTATGTTAACCGAAAGAGGAACTCAATTTGGTTATAATGATCTAATCGTAGATTTTAGAGGTATAACAGAATTAAAGAAACTAGCTCCTACTATCCTAGATGTTACTCACTCGGTTCAAAGGCCAAATCAAATATCTGGAGTTACTGGTGGAAATCCAGAATATATTGAATCCCTAGCTCGAGCAGGAATTGTAAATAATATTGATGGTATTTTCTTAGAAACACACACTGATCCATCTCAAGCTAAAAGTGATGGAGCTAATATGCTTAATATTAATAACCTGGAAGAGCTTTTGAAGAACTTACTTACACTCAGAGAGGCATCATCTAAAATTTAGTTAATTATCATATCTTTGCACACTTAAGTACATTGATATATTGGGGTCGACAGGTATTGACAGCAAGACTAATGTTTTTATTTGCAAGTC
>Ga0209425_10001474_pt1 | contig 27522 bp, 26 predicted proteins | sample COG_05_FD_184749 | JGI IMG/M metagenome (GOLD analysis project Ga0209425, IMG submission 184749) | Pelagic Microbial community sample from North Sea - COGITO 998_met_05 (SPAdes) (version 2) | ecosystem: Environmental > Aquatic > Marine > Neritic zone/Coastal water | place: Helgoland, sampling...
CTTACAAGTGATCTCTGCTATATCTGAAAAAGATACAACAAAACTTAATACGTTATCTGAAAACAACAAAGAACAGATTGAAAAATTAACAGAAACAGCAATTAAAAATGCTGATGCTTCTGAAGAAAGCGCTCAATTAATTGCAAAAGTCGTTGTAAATGCAAGTGATGAACTTGCAAATAAAGTAGTTCAAGAAGTTACTAAAAATTCAACTGAAGAAAATCAAGCATTATCAGCTAAAGTTATGAAATCTATAGTGGAAACTAATCCTGAAAAAATTGAAAATTTAAGTGATGAAAATAAAGGTAATATAATTTCACAAACTATTGAGGCTGCTAAAAACCAAGCAGAGGGCAATGCAAGCGATAGTTTGGATCTTTCAAACACAATAGCTGAGATTGTAATAAAATCTAATGATGAAACAGCTACTAAAGTATTAGAGACATTAAGCGAAGCAACTAATGATAGTGAATCTAAATTAGCATTAAATGTAGTGTCAAATTTAACTAAACAGGAAAATTTTGAGGAAAAATTGGATGTGATTTCAATTTCATCATCGGCTGTAGATCAAACTATTAATAAGTTGGTTGAAAAAGCAGTTGAAACTGCATCAACAGATGATGATTTAAAATTAGTTACAAATATTATAGAAAACACTAAAGGTTCTGTTGTAGATAAAATTATTAATAGCGCCAATAAAAGTGAAGCGAATAAAAAAAAAATTACAAAAATAATAGTTAATGTTGTTGAAAAAAATCCAGAAAAAGCGATTGAAATCATAGAGAAAAACAAAAACACTAATACTGTACTTGAAACAGTAAAAACAAAAATAGAAAATAACGAAGCAATAACGACAGATGATTTTGAGGAAGTTTTTGATACTGATATATCACCAAATTAATTATGACATTTTCGAAAAATAAAAAATATCAATATTTATTTTTTTTTATACTTTTTATTTACACGATATTTAATGGAGGAAATTCAAATATATTAATTCAAATAAACTTTATTTTAATTGGTTCATTATTTTTATACTGTCTTAAAAATAAAAATTATAATTTACATTTTAAATTTTTTTATACAAAAAATAAAACGTCAATATTTTTTTATATGTTATTTTTGTTCTATCTGGTATTTCAGATAATACCCTTACCTACTGAGTATCTTAAACTATTTTCACCTTTTAAATATAATTATATTTCGAGATTAGATATAAATATACAATATTCATCTATATCATTATCACCCTCAAATTCTTTTTTTCAGATACTTAATTTCTTTTCTTTATTAATCCTAGTATTTATTTTGAAAATGATTTTTTATACAAATAGGCAAAAAAATAGATTATTTTTTTTTTTAACTTTTATAGGAGCATTTAGTTCAAGTGTTGGGGTATATTTTTATTTAATAGGTAATCCTGATTTTTGGATAATTAAAAATATTTCTAACAATGCTGCAACAGGTTTTTTTATTAATAGAACAGTGTTTTCATGTTTTTTAACATTGTGTTTTTTTAGTGGAATTGAATATTTAAAAAATATCGATCACTTTGTTAAAAACAATATAAATAATTTTTATAATAAAATTTATATTAGAATTTTTCTTTTATTCATTACTATTGGTATAATTACATCTTTTTCAAAACTAGGAAATTTCTTATTTATTTCATTAATTACACTTTATATTTTACAAGCATTTTACATAAATGATAAAAAAAATAAGTTTTTTTTAATAACATTAGCATTAATTGTATTATTTGATGTATTAATTTTAGGATTTTACTTTGGTTCTGAAAAATTACTAAATAGATTTTCTTTTTTACAAAGTGAAATTTCACAGTACCTGCCATCAATAAACGACAAAACATTTTCAAGAGCTGAAATATCAAAATTTGCCCTGTTAGAGTCTAAAAAATTTATCCTTTTTGGTTATGGTGGAGGTGGTTTTGAAAATTTATTTAAGATCAACTTTAAAGACCTGTCAACTGATTATGCTTCTCATGCACATTCTGATTTAATTGAATTTATTGGTGAATTTGGTCTTATTGGTATTACTTTAATTTCACTAAGTCTTTTATTTTTATCTTTTAAAAAAAATTTTTTTTTATTCAAAAACTTTTTGCTTTGTTATTTAATAATTTTTATTCTTATCTTTGATTTTTCCTTACATATACCAATAATTCAATTATTATTTGTTTTATTAATAAGTGTTAGTTACGAACGAAGTAATAATTTAAAATATAAGTTAAAGAATTAGCTATAATTCAGTTTGATTAGCAGAGCTTGCTTTCATACCTTCTTGAATTATTGGATTATAAGATCTAAACAAATCTGTTTGTGGTAATAGTAGACTTATAACTCTATTTAATTTTACAAGTTTTGTGGGAGGTATATATATTATATCTTTAGGTTTTAGTTTGAATCTTTTTCCCAAAACTAAATTAACAGGTTTACTGATATCAATTTTAAAAACATTTAATTTTAAAAAAGTATTATAGTCTTCTCTTATAATATATACTTTAGAAGCATCTGCTGTTAATTGATTTATTCCTGCTGATGAAATTAATTCTGTTATAGAGTAATCCAAATTTGGAAAATAAATTCCTGGTTTTGATACTTCACCAAATACATGTAAAGCATCATAATTTCTATCTACAAATATCACATCATTTTTCTTAAGATAAAAATTATCTTTATTGTCAGTACTTTTAAAAATTTTATTTATATCAATTTTGTAAACCTGGTCATCTCTTCTCAACAAACCTTTATTTCCAAAATTTTTATCTGCTGCATTTGGGTTATAGTTTGCTTGAATAGCAGCATCAATTAATCTAATTGGTTTTTGATCAAGGTTGATTGTTATTTGATTTCTTACAGCTCCCAGAATATAAACTTTACTACTATTAAATTCTTCTACACTAATTTGTAAATCATAACTTTTATAGTATTGTTTTAACACAGTTGTTAATTTATCTTTTGTTTGAGAAAGTGTTAAATCTTTAATGTTTATTTTTCCAACAAATGGCAAATCTATATTGCCAACTGGATCAACAATGTAAGTTCCATCAATATCGTCTGTATCTGTTAAATTAATAGAAATTACATCTGAAGTATCTAATGCATATTCATATTTGTAGTTATATATTTTTGGAAACTCACTTATTGAATATTGAAATTCTTTAATTTCAGAAGAATTAATTTTATTAATTTGATTTTCGTTGAGATTCTGAATTTCTATAACATCTATGGTAACATCATTCATTGTGTAGTTACCAACTAATGGCTCAGAACTTCCTTGTTTTTTCACATTTTTATTAATACCAGGCAAACAACCAGCACTAAAATAGCTAACAAAAAATATTATAAGTGCTATATAAATTTTTTTATACCAAATTTTTATTACATCTAATGGAGTTCTAGTCATTTTTACAGAATCAAGTCTTGAGCAACAATTTAATATATTAGTGTAAATTTAATACTAATTATTTTATATATTTAGTTAAGTAAATTTAAGTTAAATCAAGTATATTGAATAAATGAGCAACAAAACAAGTGATTTACTAGATGCATTTGATATTGCAGATTTAAGGTTTTTTTTACTAATCGCAAAGAAAAATATAAAATTCATTTTTGCCGCATCATTTTTGGTATCCCTGATAGTATTTTTCATTTCACTGAATATGGAAAAAAAATATTTAAGTGAGGGAACTATAGTCATAGAACCTGATGAAAATAAAATTGTAAATATTAACGAAGCTTATTCAACTATTCCTAATGGGAATAGAGTTAACAACTTGATAGCAATTTTAGAAAGTGATGAAGTTATTGCGCATATCGTAAATGATGAAAAAAATCAGCTTAAATTTAGGGAACTTTATTCGAAAGTAGAAAAAAATATATTTAGTAGAATATTTACAAAAAAAATAATTGTTAATAAAGAATACATAAAATCAATTCTTAAAGAAAATTTTAAAGTCAGAAACTTAACAAATAGTGATGTACTAGTTTTGACATTTGTCTCTAATAACCCAAAAATATCTCAATTAGCGTTAAATAATATTATTGACTCATATCAACGTTATGAGGTGGACAGTAAAATTAAGACAACCAATTACGCAAATATAAAAGTCAAAGAGAGGTTAAAAGAACTAAGAGTTCAGATGGCTATAGCAGATAAAGATTTAGCAAAATATAAGAGAGATAATGATTTAGTTGACACAGGGAATGTAAAAGAATTAAAAATAAAAGAAATACAATCAATTTCAAACAATATTCTTGCTTCAAAACAAGAAAAACAAAAACATGAAAATGACTTAAACGCAGTTAAAGCCGCAGATGGTGATATGGATATTTTATTATCAATTAAAGATCTTAATGAGAGAGAAGAAATTTCCAATATAGAAAATAATATTTCTGCAAATAAAAATAATATTAATTCATTATTGTTGATTTACACTTCAAAACACCCAAAAGTTATTCAAGCATATGAATTAGATGCAAGTTTAAAGCATCAGCTTAAACATATTTTGGAAGATGTAATTGAAAGGAAAGTTTTTGAACTTAGTAATATAAAAAATTTTATGGAGTTATCAAATAAAGATTTAGAAAATGCAAAAAATGAATTAAGAGAAATAGAGGAAAAAGAAGCTGGTATGCTTAATTATTCTAGAGAAGTTGAGAGCAGTAGAAAACTTTATGAAACTTTTTTGCAAAGACAAAAAGAAACCAATGAGGCACAAAATTTACAAATTTCAAAACTTAAGATAATTGAAAAACCTAATCTTCCAATAGATCCATTTACTCCCAAACCATTTAAAAACTTTATTTCAGCTTTAATAGCGTGTCTTTTTGGTTTTTATGGTTTGATATTATTTAGAAATATGAATTCAACAGTTATCAACACTCCAGAAGCTTTAGACCATTTAAATATTCCACAAATTGGAGTTCTGCCAAAGGTCACAGATATTAAAAAAGGATATCATATTTTGCAAAATTTTTTAGAGGATAGTGAGTCAAATTTTTCAGAGGCTATTAGATCCTCACGAACAATTATTGAAGCTAAATTTGAAAAAAATAAAAGTTTTTTGGTAACTTCAAGCAACCCGTCTGAAGGTAAAACCAGTTATGCTTTTAATATGGCTTTATCTTTAGAAAAAAATAATAAAGTTCTATTTGTAGAAGCAGATATAAGAAGACCTTCGGTATTAAATAGCTTTTATAAGTTTGATAAGGAAATATATGGCTTAGGTGAAATTATTTCTTCTAAAATAGCTTTCAAAGATACTCTTTTTACAGTACCTGGCACAAAATTGAAAATTATAACTTCAGGAGCCAAAAGATTTGATATGTCCGATATAGTTAATAAGGAACAAATAAAAAAGTTTTTTGATATATTAAAAATGGAATATGATTATTTGATAATTGACTCGCCCCCTGTACAGCCTGTATCAGACACACTAATTCTTACTCAAGCCGCAGATCACAATCTTTTTATAATTAGATCTGACTCCTCAAAAACTTTAGCTTTTATGTCATCTATGAAAAAAATCCAAAACGTGGGAGCAAAAATTGATGGTATTGTTATTAACGATCTAGATACTTCAAAAGATAGTTATTATAATTACAATTATAATTACAATTATTCATCAAAATATTACAATAAAGCATAATAAATGTTTAAACTGGAAAAGATTTTTCAAGTAAGTGATTCTGTTTATATAAATATTTCAATTGTTTGGAAAAGTATTTCAGTTTTTTTATCTATATATATTTTTTCAATATTAGAATTTAATTCAATTTTTGATTTACTTAATTATGATATTTATATTACATCAAAATATTTTTATCTATCATCGTATTTTACAATTTCTTATTTGATATTTTCATCTGTTATAGGGACTATGAAAAGAAGATATAAAATTAGTTATTTAATTTTTTTGACAAATGATATTGTTCCATTGGTTGTTTCACTACCATTCACTTTATATTTATTCTTTATTCTTAAATTAGATTTCAGCATAGATATAAATATTTTATATTTATTCATTTTAATTATCTGCAACATATTTATTTTTAGAAAAATTTCAGATTTTTTTTATAACTACCTTGTAGATAATAATACTATTCAAAGAAATATAATGTTAGTTGGAACTGTTGAAAATATTGAAAAAATTCTAAAAGAAGAGAAAGATAAAATAAATATATATAAATGTTGTCTCATTAAACATGGTAATGAAACTGCTTTAAATGAGGCAAAAAGACTTTTAAAGATACCAATTTTTACTGAAGAGACAGAGATTAGGTTGATCCTAGAGTATCATGAATTAGGTCAAATCTGGATATTAGATAACAATGATAAAAATCTTGTTAACTATTACTTAGATTTAGTAATTAAATTTTCAGTAGATATTTTTATAATAAACATTAATGAAAAGCTAAAAGAAAGTTCAAATTTATTATCTGATGAATTAATAAATAATAGATATAGTTATAGTAATTATCAAACATCCAGATTCTATGGTTTTGATTTATTTATTAAGATTTTTTTGGACAAAATATTTTCTATTATATTTTTGATAATACTATCTCCAATACTTATTTTTTCTATGATGTTGATAATTATTGAAAATGGCTTACCAATCTTTTTTACGGAAGAAGTTTCTGGATGGGATGGTAGAAGATTTAAACTTCATAAATTAAGAACTTTAAGAAATAAAGAATTAAAAGAAACAATTAATGAAGAAATAATTGATACAAGATCTCTTAAAGTTGGAAAAATAATTAGAAGATTACATATTGATGAAATTCCTCAATTTTTTAATGTATTAAAAGGTGATATGTCTATTGTTGGACCAAGACCTCATGAGTTTCGTGAAGATTTAATGTATTCTAAAGTATTCAAGAAGTTTTTAAAAAGAAATAAAACATCACCAGGTATAACAGGCTGGGCACAGATAAATGGTTATAGAGGAAGTAAGCCATCAGATCATCAAATGAGAATGAGAATGGAGCATGACTTGTGGTACATGAATAATTGGAATATTTGGCTTGATTTATATATAATATTTAGAACACTGTTTATAATCTTTAGTAAGCCAAATAAATAATTTATCATTAACCTACACTTAAAGGTCTAATATAAGCTTACTTTATTTTGTAAATAAATATTGTTACATTTATTTATACATGAAAATTTGATAGTAATATTTATATTCTGTTATTATGAGATAAAAATAGATAATTAATTTTGTTGAATAAGTTTTTTAGTATTTAAATGGCGATCAAATGAAAAGTTACCCAGTAATAAGTAATAGAAAAATTAGATTGGCAATTGTTGGATGTGGTCGAATATCAAAAAATCATTTTGAGTCAATTGAAAAACATAAAAAAGATATTGAATTAGTATCTATTTGTGATGATAACCAATCAGTTTTAACTATTCATGAAAAAAAATATAATATTAAAGGTTATTTAGATTTAGTTAGCATGATTGAAAATGTAGATTTGGATATGGTTGTTCTTTGTACTCCTAGTGGTTTGCACGCAGAACAAACAGTGATGTGTTCTAAAAAGAGTATTAATATAATGACTGAAAAACCCATGGCCACGCGATGGAATGATGGTCTTAGAATGGTAAAAGCTTGTGATCAAGCAGGTGTAAGATTATTTGTAGTAAAGCAAAATCGAAATAATCCAACCATCAAACTACTTCAAAGAGCTATTAAAGAAAATCGATTTGGTAAAATTCATATGGTTCATTTAAATGTTTTTTGGTCTAGACCACAATCTTACTATGATCAGGCAACTTGGCGGGGAACTTGGGAATTTGATGGTGGAGCATTAATGAATCAAGCTTCACACTATATTGATCTAATGGATTGGTTAATTGGTCCTATAGATAAAGTTCAAGCAATGACAAGTACCACTCGTGATATTGAGGTAGAAGACACAGGTGTAGTTAATATCAAATGGAGAAATGGCACATTAGGATCAGTATCTGTTACTATGCTAACTTATCCAAAAAATTTAGAAGCAAGTATTACTATTCTTGGCGAAAAAGGTACTGTCAAAGTTGGAGGTGTTGCTGTAAATGATATTCAACATTGGGAATTTGATGAACCAAAAGATTATGACAATACAATTAAGGATGTTAGTTATCAAACAACATCAATTTATGGATTTGGTCATCTGTTATATTATAAAAATATTATAGAAGTTTTACGTGGCAATGCAGATCCAGAAACAGATGGTAGGGAAGGTTTACAATCATTAGAAGTTTTAGTAGCTGCTTATCTTTCAGCTAAAGATGGTAAAGTTATCTCTCTTCCTTTAGAGAATTAATATGAATTATCAAGTTCACGAAACAGCAATTGTAGACGAAGGTGCTAAAATTGGTTCAAATTCAAAGATTTGGCACTGGTCACATGTATGTGCGGGTGCTCAAATTGGATCAGAAGTTTCATTGGGACAAAATGTTTTTGTTGGTAACAAAGTCATTATTGGGGATAAGTGCAAAATTCAAAATAATGTCTCTCTTTATGATAATGTTTATTTAGAGGAAGGTGTTTTTTGTGGTCCAAGCATGGTGTTCACTAATGTTTATAATCCTCGCTCATTGATTGAGAGAAAGAGCGAATATAGAGATACGTTTATTAAAAAAGGAGCATCATTAGGTGCTAATTGCTCAATTATATGTGGTATTACCATTGGGAAATTTGCTTTTGTTGGAGCTGGTGCGGTAGTCAATAAAGATGTGCCTGCTTATGCATTAGTTGTTGGAGTACCGGCTAAACAAATTGGCTGGATGAGCGAACATGGTGAAAAACTGGATTTACCAGTTTTAGGTAATGCAGAAACAATCTGCAAACATTCAGGTCAAAAATATATTTTAAAGAATGATAAATTAACAGTTAGCAATAAATAGTATGAAGATAGATTTCGCTAATCTACAAATACAATATCAAAAATACAAATCTGACATAGATGCGCGCATTCACTCAGTATTAAATAAATCTAATTATATTATGGGAGAAGAAGTTAAACAGCTGGAAACTGAGTTATCTACATTTACAGGTGCTAATCATGCTATTACATGCTCAAATGGTACTGATGCATTACTACTAGCACTGATGGCAATAGACATTCAGCCAGGAGATGAAATTATTACTACACCGTTTACCTTTATATCAACAGCAGAAACTATAACTTCAATGAAAGCTAAACCTATATTTGTAGATATTGAGGCAGATACTTTTAATATTAATGCCAACTTAATTGAAGCTGCAATCACTGATAAAACTAAAGCAATTATACCAGTGAGCTTATTTGGTCAACCAGCTGACATGAACGCCATTCAAGCTATCGCTAAAAAGTACAATTTAAAAGTAATTATTGATGGAGCACAAAGTTTTGGAGCTACTTACAATGGTAAGGCTGATAGCAATCTAGGTGATATTTCTACTACTAGTTTTTTCCCCTCAAAGCCACTTGGTTGTTATGGTGATGGTGGTGCTGTTTTTACTAACAACGATCAATTTGCAGAAAAAATAAAAATGTTAAGAGTTCATGGTCAAAATAAACGATATCACTACAAACATATTGGTATGGGTGGTCGGTTAGATACTATACAAGCAGCTATATTATTAGCTAAATTACCTCATTATAAAAAAGAGTTAGAGGAGCGTGTTAGATTTGCAAAGAATTACTCAAACTCGATAACAAGCAGTTTGACACTACCAATTATTAAGTCAAATCGAACAAGTGTTTGGGCACAATATACAGTTAGAGTTAATAATAGAGATCAGGTTAAAAAAAAATTACAAGATGAGGGGATACCAACAGCAATATATTACCCAGTATCATTACATCTACAGGAATGTTTTAGATATTTAAATTATAAAGAAAATGATTTTCCAATTGCCGAAGAAGCTTCAAGTAGTGTTTTGAGTTTACCAATGAATGCCTATCTTACTCATGATAATATTTCTTTCATTGCAAACACTTTGAATGATATTGAAATATGAGATTTAATAATATTAACTTCTTATTACAATGAAAGAGTTTCTGAGACTTGCTTTACGTTAAATCTCAATTAAGTGAATATTGATCTTAAATTTTATTATTCAAACAGATTAGGAATGTAAAAAACTCTATAAATCAAAAAATCCATAATCATTACGTTTAAACCGTTTTATTTTACTATCTGAAATATCAAAAATTTTGCCGGATATGGGTGGTTTACCTTTATGTTCGTGCACTATCAAAACCCCACCAGAACACCTTACTAAAAATTTATTATTTGGGAAAACATCTAAAATTTCTCCAAATGTTGAATTAATAAATGGATGTTTTTCTAGGTCTGTATAGAAAATTGATCCTCTTTCTATAAAAATTTTTTCCCCCTCTAAATAACTAAAAGCACCACTAAATGGTTTTGTGACAGCTCTAATAAGTTTTTCGATATTATATATATCATCCCTCCAATCAATAATTCCATCAGACGGCATTCTTTTGGGATAAAAACTCTCACCATCTTCAGTTGCCTGAGGTAGAATTTCTTTTTTGCCATTTACTAAAGACTCCAAATTCGCCTTTATAAGATTACACATTGCAATAGTATTCTTGTAATGCATCGTTTCTGCTGTATCAAAAAAGTTAATACTAAACGTGCATGTATCTACAATAGGGCCATTATCAATACCAGATTGATATTTAAAAAGATTAGTATGAAACCATTTTTGGCCTTCTATTAAAGCCCAATTCATTGGAGAGCGTCCTTTGCCATAAGGTAAATTTCTCGAGCTACCATGCATACCAAAAACACCAATTGAGAAACTATCTAATATTTCTTTAGGTATAAGCCTCTGCCAGCCTATGCAAAAAGCTAAATCAATATTTTTCAATTTCTTAATAGCCTCGGTGTCTTCTTTATCTTTAAGTGAATAGTTTTTTGTAACATATATGGATGAAAAGAGAGTTTTGTGATTAGTTAAATCCTCATACCCTGCAACATTATTGGCACTGGCAACTTCAGGTGATATGGTCACTAGGTTAATATCTAATTCAAGATTATGAAAAAATCTTGCAATATGCAGGGTGGTATCTTTGCATCCAAATAAAACGATATCCATTTATTTAATCTTTATATGTTTTACAGTTTAATCTAATTTCAGACTTAATAAAATCTGAGTTTTTTTTGTGCCAATGATTGAGTGTACTGGTAGCATCAAACCCTTCTCCTATCCACCAAATAGGATGAATTAAGAGATGCAGTCCTTGCTCACGTGACCCTTCTAGGTACTTAGAAATTAGAGGCAATACATCTCTCCCACCTGAGTCAGATATATATTTCATCCTCTTAATATATAAATCATTATAGGTTTGAGGAACACCTGAAAGAGAAATATTATTATTTTCTAAAAATATTCCTGGTCGATGTATAGATGCTATATCAACTTCATTTTCAAAAATGTGTTCAAAAAGATCTTTCTCATACTTGAAGTAATCTAAATTTTTATAAACAGTTGGATCAAAATGTATTGAAATCTTGTGTCCCATATTTGATATCTCTTTTACCATTCGCTTATGTTCACTTGATACTAAATTGTACATATTAGTTGTTAACATCAGGAAATAGGTAGCTCTTATATCTTGATTGAACTCTAGTGAAGCAAGTTTATGAGCAAATTCAAGACTAAAATCAACATCATGGCGCAGCAAAAGTGTATTTGCTCCTAATTTTCCATTCCAATTAGTAGAAGGAATCAAACCTTCTTTTGTGAGATTCTCTAATAAGGATTTATATATCTTAATATCAAACAATTTTTTTACTCTTACTAAAAGCAGGTGAGTTTTTAAACATATTAGAAGTAACGTTTAGGTCATTGTGAAAGCAATAAAACCTCTTGGAATTATTTAGTATATTTATTTTTTTAGATTTAATCATCTGACATAAATCTAGCAAAGATTTATTCAAAGTCTATATTTTTTAAATTACAAAGATTATGAACATAAACTCTGAGTTATAAGTTAATTATTAGTAATTTGATTAATTTAACATTATATAATATTTTGAATATAAAGGCTTATGATTAATTCATTTAAAAAAAAATTACAAGACAATGGAATACCGACAGCAATATATTACCCAGTACCACTACACTTACAAGAATGTTTTCAACCTTTTAATTATAAAATAAAAGATTATCCATTAGCTGAAGAAGCTTCGAATTGTGTTTTGAGCTTACCAATGAATGCATATCTTAGTGATGATAATATTTCTTATATTGCAACAACTTTAAATGATATTTAATTATGAAATCTAATTATATTTATCTTACTATCTGATGAAGGGTACTTTATCTTTTGCGTCAGCAAGTTTTGCTGAACGTCTGGTTAGTTTTTTTCTTTTACCAATTTTAACTAAATTAGTAACTCCAGCAGAATATGCTATCTGGTCCCAATCAATTATTATAGCCGGAGTTTTAACGCCAATTATTTTATTAAAATTTGACACATCGATAATTAAATTTTTTCCAACTTGGAATAATCAAAATAAAAAAAAAAATTCAGTAATATTATTTATGCTGATATTAATATTAATTTTATTTTGCTTAGTTGCTACAATCGCTTTAGTATTTGATCAAAAGATAGCTCACTTAATTTTTGGAAATTATCAAATGTCTTTTTATATCCCATTAATTATTGGCTTATTATTATCAGAATTATTATTTGAATTTCTAATTGCGTTACTTCGAATATCTAATCGTATAGGTAAAGTTTCGATATATATATTAATGAAGGGCATCTGGAGATTAGCTACCATAAGTTTAATTTTAATAGGTAGTGATGGTAGTTTTTATTTAGCTTTTTGGTCATTGGTTTTATTTCAGCTATTCATTACTTTGTTATTTTGTGTGTGGGAAATTAAGCCATTATCTTTAGTTAAAGCTGGACTTAAGGAAGGCAGAACTGATTGGGCTAAAATTTTAAAATTTTCATTACCCTTGATTCCTTTTATAATTTTAATGGGTGTAAACAATTTTATTGATAGATTTTTTATAACTCATTTTCTTGGATTAAATTCATTAGCTCCTTATGCTGCAGGATTTTCACTTGCTGTAGTAATTACATTTTTCTATAGCACAATAAGTTTCATGCTTTTTCCTGAACTATCAAAAAAATGGGCTAATAAAAATAAAATTATTATTATAAACATTATGAAAAAAGTTATCACTGCATATTTAGCTTTAACAATACCTTATTTAGTATTTATAGGAATAGCAGGGGTTGATGTTTTATTGGTATTGACCACTAAAAATTATTTTATTTCATCACAAACATTATTTTTAATAAGTTTTAATATTGCTTTATATGGTTTTTATCAAATTACTTATTTTGTAGTATTATTAGGACGTGGTAGTTTAAATGCCCCTATAATGATGCTAGTTGTAACAGGGATAAATCTTTTATTAAATTTGGCATTAATTCCTAAATTTGGAATTTTGGGAGCTGCGTTAGCAGGGTTTTTTTCAAATTCTGTTTTAGTCATTATTACTCATAACATGAGTCAAAATATTCTAAAGTGGGGTTTTCCTTTTATAGAAAGCATAAAAATTTTACTAAGATCTTTAATTATGGGTGCTGTGATTTGGTATGGTATTGTTTGGTTTGGAAATAATATAATACCATTATCTACAACTATAATAATTGCAGGGTTAACATATGTATTATTGGATTTTTTTGGAGATAAAAATAGTTCATTTATTTCTTTAACTAAATTAAGTACTCTTTACAGAAGTAAGTAATAATTATAATTTATGTCTATTAAAAAATTTTTGAGAAAAGTAAAAAGATTTTTCGATTATTTAATTGGTGATAAGTCTGATGAAATTTACTGGAGATATAAATCTTTACTTAGTTCAAATTGGCAAGAAGGTTATTTGGACACAGATGAAAAGATACATCCTCATAGACAACTTTTAGTAAAAAAAATAAGTCAGAAACATTCAATTAAGTCTATTTTAGAAATAGGCTGCTCTAATGGAATTAATCTTAGAATTATTAATAAAAAAATACCAGGAATTATACTAGAGGGCATTGATATCAATAAAAAAGCTTTGAATGATGGGATTAATAAAATGAAAAAAGAAAATATTAAAAATATAAAATTAAAATATAAAAGTGCTAAAAATCTTTCATCATATAAAAATAAGGAGTTTGACATCGTATTTTGTGATGCTGTTTTGATGTATATAGATAATTACAATATCAAAAAAGTTTTAGAAGAGATGTTTAGAATCTCAAAGAAACTTGTAATTATTTGCGAACAACATACAGATAAAAAAAGTTTTTATAATGATAAGTGGGTTCATAATTACGGTCATTTAATAAAAAGTTTTTCCAGTATTAAATCTATAGTTTTTAATTCAATTAGTGATGATTTTTGGGATGGAGATTGGATTAAATATGGAAAAATAATATTAATAGAAAAATATGAATAATTTAAAAGATATATTAAGAGCTGGTCGAATTTTAATGTATGGATATAAGGATGATAATTTACCATTTGATTTAAATTCTGAAGATGAGAGGCTTTGTATATATAGCCAAACCCAAAAGAACTAGCTGGCAAACTTTATGAAAAATTTATAAAAGATATTAATAAATGAAATATTTAAAAAAATTAATTAAATCAAATAAAAATATTTACTCATTTTTTTACAATATGCAGTTAATTTATACTAGCCTATTTATGAAACCGCTAGTTTTCATTGAGATGATTTTTAATTATATGAAAATATATTTTAATAAAAAAGTTGGATTAAAAAGAGCTCATTTATTTCACAACAACATTAGAAATAGAATTTATAAAAAATTAATTTTAAATCAAATAAAAGAATTTAAGAAAAATAAAAAAGAAGATGATGTTTTTGTATTAATAGAGGTCGGCTCTTTAATTGGAGCAAGTATTGAGATTTGGGGAAATGAACTTAGTAAAAGAATTAAAAACTTTACTATAATTAGCATTGATCCATTTGAAGATTATGTAAATCAAAAAATGAAAAATGAATATAAAACGCTAGAAATAAGATCTAATTTCACAAATAAACTATACACTTACTTTATTCATAATAATTCATTATTAAGTTGGAGAAAAAATATTATTCATATTAGAGACTATTCTAAGAACGCTTTGGAAACACTTTTAAAATTAAATATTAGATCTGATTTTATCTATATAGATGGTGCTCATGACTATATAAATGTAAAAGAAGATTTAAGGTTATCAAAAAAATTGATTTATAATAAAAAAAAATACTCAGGTACTATTTGTGGAGACGATTACACGGTAAATATAAATGAACACAAAAATTTTGGTTTAAGTAAAAAAGAATTCTTAAGTTTGCTAAATAAAGAAAGACAAACAGAGTTGATTACATTGTCCGCCAAATCAAATAGTAAATTTAAAAATATTACATTTCACCCTGGTGTCACTCTTTTATTTGCTTCGACTAAGAATTTTATTATTCAATTAAAAGATGGATTGTGGAAACTAAAATTGTAGTGTAAATTTAACTAAAGATATTATGCTAAAGGCAAATTTAAAAATTAGTAGGACGTGGTATTTTGACAAAAAAGTTTCAAAAGTATTCGATATTCATGTAAATCAATCCATACCATTTTATAAAGAATTCCACCAACAAATTGCAAATATTTCTGAATTTTATTGTAAAGATCATTCGGTGATTTATGATCTAGGGTGCTCCACTGGAAATTTTATTCATGAAATATCAAAAATTAAAAGAAAAAATTTAAATATTATTGGAATAGATGATAGCAAAAAAATGATCGAATTATGTAAGCTAAAAACCGATAAAATCAAAAAAAATAAGGTCCAATTAAAATGTGGAGATATCTTTAAATTAAGATTCCAAAAAACAGATTTAGTTGTTTGTAGCTTGGTGTTACCTTTTTTTACTAGACCAAAGCAGATTCAGTTGATTAAAAAAATTTACAAAAGCTTAAATAGCGATGGCGCAGCAATTTTTTTAAATAAGTCAATTTCTAAACATGCAAATTTTGAGAATATATTTAATCAACTCTATTCCGATTTTAAATTGAGCAAAGGTATTTTACCTAGTGATGTTTTAAAAAAAACAAAAAGTTTAAGATCTGTTCACACTATTAATACAACTGAAGATGACCTTAAACTTTTAAAGAAAGTAGGATTCAAAAAAATTGATATTTTTTTCAAATATTTAAACTTCACAGGTTTTTTAGTTGAAAAATAGAAATTAATAATATGTAGAAATGTAATAACTTAATTTATTATGATTTTTTATATACACTTAGGTTATCCAAAAACAGCATCAACATTTCTTCAGGATAAATTTTTCAATAAAATCCATGATACATATTATGCGAGCACACAATTTTCAAAAAATTTAGAATTAATTTTTAATTGTAAAATATTTATGAAACTCAAAAACAACATATTTCTTCATTATAGGTTATTAATTATACGCAGGGTGGAATTATTATAATATTTTATTCAATATATGTTTTGATTGGAGTAATATTTTTTTTCAAAACTTTAAAAAATCCAGATAACTTCATTAGGTTATTTTTAGCATCAATTATTATTGGACCTGGAATAAAGATTGCAGGTTATCCACTTATTGATGAATATTGGGTAATAATGTTGTTATTTGGCTTGTTTATGAGGAAAATAATTCAGCCAACTTTAGTTAATGGGACTATTAATCAAAAAAAATTTAGTGCCCATGAGGTTGCTTTTATTTTTTTAACATTATATTTTTTATTTCAGTCTTTTAGAGGCGGCCTTTGGTTAGATGATATCAGAATGTTTCGATGGGTTATATTTTTTATTATAGTTGGCATAAGTTTCTTTGTAGTATCTAATCAAAGTAATTCAATAAATCCAGATCAGGTGACCAAGTTTATTATTTATTCATCAACTATATATTTTTTGCTTTATTATTTGTCTGGTTTTGTTTATGAACTAATAACGGGAATGAGCAAATTTGATCTGCAAGATGATTTTGTTGCTGGTAGCTCAGTTGCAACTTTTCCAGTTTTAATTTATTTAATAGCATTACTTAATTTTTTCCAAAGAAAACAATATGGTGGAATTAGTTTCTTTCTGATTTTAAGTTTCATTATAGTGTCGTGGACTGTTGTGTATTATGATTCGCGTTCAGCAATTTTTACTATTTTAGGTGTGTTAGGTTTAAATTTTTTAATTCAAATATTAAATAGAAATAAAAAAGTAATGTCGCAAATTTTTTTAGTTATTCTTTTTTTCGTAGTTTTTCAAATTTGGTCTTTTAATATTTCAGATTCAAAAAGGAGTTTCACTGCCTTTCTGCCTTTTGATGAGGAATTATATATAACAATACCTAAAAATCTCAATTCAGAATCAGACCGATCAAGAATATTAGCTCCAAAAACTGCTTTTACCTTTGTGACAAAAAAAATTAGTACCACTTTTTTTGGTTATGGATGGTATATGAATAGATATGAAATGATTGAGCCTATTAGAGAGATGAGAAAAAATGAATCCATGCTCAATTTAGATTTATCTAAAAAAAAACCATACCAATCATCTGCTATCATTGCGTTACTAGTAGATACTGGATTTGTAGGTGTATTTCTTTTCTTAGTAAATCTTCTTTATGGTTTTTTTGAAATTTTAAAAACTTCCAATAAAATTAAGTATATTATTGGAATAGCTTACCTGAGTATTTTGTTTTGGTCATTTGTTGGAACTATTACTCCTTTACTATTATTTTATTTTTGGGTTATGCCTAATAATCCGATAATCTTAATGTTAGAAAAAAAAAGATAATAATTATTATGAAAGTAAAAATTTGAAAATTTCAGTAATTATCCCAACCTACAACAGAGAAATCCATCTTCAAAAGTGTTTATCAAAAATATTAGACCAAAAAAAGTTACCTATTGAAGTAATAATTATAGACAATTCTCAAAATTACGAGGCACAAAAAATTACAGATAATCTTAAAAGTGAGTTTGAAGTAAAACAAATATCGCTTATTTATTTGAGAAATAATGAAAATAGTGGAGCTACAGCTCGTAATTTAGGTGCACAACATGCTAAAGGAGATTTAATTGCCTTTCTTGATGATGATGTTCTTTTAGACATAAATTATTATTATGAAATTGAAAAAGTTTTTTTTGAATTTCCAAATGCATTAGGTGTACAAGGTTATGATAAAAATCATTATAGTGCTTTTCAAAAAATAACAGGTAGTTTTTTTCAACAACTAATTTATCAATTTGAAAAAATATTTATGATCTCTAGTTATTTTGAAAAAGATAAATCTAGAGTATTGCCTTCTTTGTGTGTAACAAATCCAAGACCTAATTTTAATTTGATAATTCAGAGTCAATGGATTTCAACTTGTGCAGGTGTTTTCTCAAAAAAAGTTTTTAAAAATTTTAAGTTTGATAGTCAATTTAAAAAATATTCTTGGAATGAGTATTTGGATTTTTCTTATTCTATATATTTAGAAAATAAAAAATCACTATATGTAACTCCAAATGCAACATACATTGACGTTCAAACTAATAAAGGAAGATTGCATCCAAAGGAATTAATCTATATGTCAGAAGTATATGATATGTACATCTTTCTAAAAAGATTTGATATGACTTTTAAGAATATTTTCATTTACGTATGGAGTAAGTTAGGACGTATGTTATACAATTTAGTTAGAATATTTGTTCGATATCCAAAACAATTAAAATTAGTATTACACTATTTGTATGCACCTGTTCATGTTTTAATAAATTTTTCTAAGATTAAAAAAGGTAAATTAGATTTTTTTAATAAAACTCTCACTTAATATTAAGAATATGAAAATATGTTTCCTAGCTGCATCTAATTCAATTCATAGTCATCAATGGATAAATTTTTTTTCTAATCTAGGACATAAAATTATTTGGATTTCTTTAGTACCCGCTTCAATCAAAGTTTCTGATAATATCGAGTACTATGAATTTACAAGTGGAATTTTTTCTTCTATTTTTAAAGTTAGAAAGCTTATTGCAAAATTAAATCCTGATATTGTCCATATCCATTACTTAGGATATTATGGTCTATTAGGACTTTTTTCAGGTTCAAATAAAATTATTTCAACTCCGTGGGGGTCAGATGTAATCGAAGGCAAGAAATCATTTTTTAAAAAACAAATCCTCTATCGAATACTAAGAAAGTCAAAATTAATTATTTGCGATGCTTATCACATGCGTGATGAACTAAAAAAATTGAATGTACCAAGTGATAAGATAAATATTATAAATTTTGGTGTTGATACAAAAAAATTTGTAAAGCAAGAACGTGATTTTAAAATCTTAAATAAATTTAATATATCCAATGAATTAACTATTATTTCTCTTAGAAATTTTGAACCAGTTTATGATATTAAAACTTTAATTCTAGCAGCTAAAATTATATTACAACGAATACCCGATATTCATTTTTTGTTAGTTGGAAGAGGTACTCTTGAAAAAGAATTAAAAGAGTTAGTTCATACTCTAGGTATTGATAACTCTGTTCATTTTACAGGTTTCATTGATAAAGAATTATTACCTTCATTGTTAAGTAGTTCAGACATATATGTATCAACATCACTTTCTGATGCTGGTCTTGCTTCTAGTACTGGTGAAGCAATGTCGTGTGAAACCCCAGTTGTTATTAGTGATTCTGCTGAAAATGATCAGTGGATTAACAACAAGGTTAATGGTTTTTTATTTTCTACCAAAAGTTCTGAACAATTAGCAGAAATTCTAATCAAATTAATAAAAGATGAGCCTTTAAGAGTAAAAGTTGGAAAAGAAGGCAGAAATATTATTATTAAAAATTATGATTATGAAAATGAAATGAAAAAAGTAAACGACTTATACTTAAAATTTGTATAAATTTATTTTAATATTATGGGATTAAATAGCATTGATTTAAAAAAGCTTAATTCGTTTAAAGCGACGAATTGAATATGGAAAATGAAAAACAATTAGTTTTTTGGATACTACAAACTGGAGAACCTTTACCTATAGATAAAGATTTTTCAAGACCCATGAGAGCTGTCAACTTAAGCAATAAACTTTTAGAAAAAGGACATAAAGTTGTATTGTGGAGTTCTAGATTTAATCATCAAACCAAAGAACACAGGACTAATGATTATAAGAAATTTAAAGTAAATGAAAATTTTGAAATTCGATTAATTCCTAGCTGTGGTTATAAGAAAAATATAAGTATTAAAAGGTTAGTTGATCATGCTCAATTAGCTTACAATTTACACAAGATCTTAAAAAAAGAAAAGTATCATCCAGATATTGCTTTTTTAGGGTTCCCCCCAATTGAAGTAAATTTTGTAATGAGCAGTTGGTTAAGTAAAAGAAAAATACCTTTTGTAGTCGATGTAAAAGATTTATGGCCAGATGTTTTTGTTGAAAATTTAATTGGATGGAAAAAAAAAATCGCTAAATTTTTTTTATTTCATTATTATTTTGCCACAAAAAAAATTTATAGACAAGCTACAGCACTAACGACTATTACAAATAGTTTTTTAAGATATATTGAGAATTTTTCCAATAGAAAGTCAAGTCAATTAAATAAAGTATTTCCTTTAGTTTCAAATCTTAAATTAGAAAACGATAATCAAGATTTAGCAGAAAAATGGTTGGATGAGATAGGGGCACATAATGATAATACATTTAGAGTTGTTTATGTTGGAAACTTATACTCAAATATTGATTTATCGGAGGTAAAAAAAGCTGCCCAATCATTTAAAGAAAAAAACTCAAATGTTCAGTTTGTTATTTGTGGTAATGGTGAATACTTGCCAATATTTAAGAATATGATGAAAGATTTGGATAATGTTATTTTTCCAGGCCCTATAAACAAAAATAAAGTCTCTGTACTTGCCAAAAGAAGTAATGTTTGGCTACTACCATATTTAAATAAAGAAAATTTTAGATTAAGTCTCCCAAATAAAACATATGATGCACTATACTTCGGTATTCCATTATTTAGCTCATTAGAGGGTGAAGTTAAAAATTTAATTATAGAAAATGAAGTTGGTATGTTTTATGATAAGATTAATTCATTGGAAAAATGTCTTACTAAATTGCAAAATAATAATGAATTACAAAAATCAATGTCCAATAATGGAAAAAAACTTTATGATGAAAAGTTCGAATTTAATAAAGTTTATGATACGTTTGTTTCATATTTAGAAAATACGGTAATAAAAAAAGATGATTGATATCAAAAAAATAGAACAGCTAGCAAATAATATTCGAAAACATTCATTAACTATGACTAGTCTAGGTGGCAGTTCTCATATAGGTTCAATATTATCTATAGCTGATATTCTTGCTGTTTTGTATGGATCAATACTCAAATACAAGTCAAAAAATCCAAAATGGATAGATAGGGATCGTTTTATTCTTAGCAAAGGTCATGCTGGTGCTGGTGTATATGCAGCACTTGCCGAAAGTGGTTTTATGCCATTAGATAAATTAAAAACACATTATCAAGATGGCTCTGACTTATCTGGACATGTTTCTCATAAAGGAATACCTGGTGTAGAATTTTCAACAGGATCTCTTGGTCATGGACTTCCGGTTGCTTCTGGTATGGCACTTGCTGCAAAAATTAATAAAAAAAAACATAGAGTTTTTGCATTGTTAAGTGATGGTGAATGTGATGAAGGTTCAAATTGGGAGGCTATATTATTTGCAGCACATCATAAACTTAATAATTTAGTTGCAATAATAGATAGAAACCGATTGCAAAGCATATACTCAACAGAAGACACTCTTGCACTGGAACCATTTTCTGACAAATGGAAATCATTTGGGTGGGATGTTGCTGAAGTTGATGGACACAATCATGAAGAAATTTTTAATGCTTGTAATAATATTAAAATATTTAAGAATAAGCCATTATGTGTAATTGCAAATACCACAAAAGGAAAAAATGTTTCGTTTATGGAAAATAATACATTGTGGCATTATCGAAGTCCTCAGGGAGATGAATATAAATTAGCAATAGCTGAGTTAGAAAAGAAAGATGCGTGATAATTTTATAAATGCATTAATAAATCTTGCAAAAAATGATAAAGATATTGTTTTACTTACTGGAGATTTAGGTTTTAGAGTTTTTGAGAAATTTGAGTCTAGCTTTCCTGGTCAGTATTTTAATGTGGGTGTTGCAGAACAAAATATGACTGGTGTTGCTACAGGCTTGTCACTTGAAGGAAAAAAAGTAGTAACTTACTCGATTGGTAATTTTGCAACTTTAAGATGCCTAGAACAGATTCGTAATGATGCTTGTTATCATAATGTTAATATTAGTATTGTTGCTAATGGTGGTGGTTTTAGTTATGGATCTTTAGGAATGTCTCATCATATCACTGAAGATTTAGCAATTTTAAGAGCTTTACCTAATATTTCAGTTGTGGCTCCTTGTACCGCAGAGGAAGCAGGTGAAGCAATCACAGCAATGATAATGAATGGAGGTACTGGATACTTAAGATTGGATAAAAGTAGTGCAAAAGATTGCTTTAGTGAAGACCCTTTTGTTATTGGAAAATCTAGAAGATACAAAGAAGGCAAAGACATAACATTGATTGCAACTGGTGGCATTTTAGGTGAAGCTAATACTGCCTCGATAGAATTAAAGAAAATTGGAATTGAAGCGAGAGTAGTTGGAATGCATTCGATCAAACCAATTGATGTTGGTGAAATTATTGATGCTGTTTCAAACACTGGTGGCATAGTGACCATCGAGGAGCACAATAAAGATGGTGGGCTAGGGTCTGCTGTCTCAGAAGTTTGTATGGATTTAGGAATGATACCTCGTAAATTTTTGAGAATAGGATTAGAAAATAAATATTCATCAATTGTAGGTAGTCAACTATATTTAAGATCTAGATATGATATGGATAGTGTATCAATAATTAATAGAGTAAAAAAAATTTTTAAATTATGAAAAACCATTTGAAGAATTTATTTGATTCTAAAAAATATCAGGATCCAGTTATAATTAAAAATGAAAAAGTAGAAACATTGAAAAAAATGTTAAGTTCAATGCTTTTAATTAGAAAAACTGAACAGCAATTGGCATGGGGTAAGAAAAATAATTTAATTGGTGGTCCAGTACATCTTGGGGTTGGTCAAGAAGCGATTGCTGTTGGCGTGTCACAGAATTTGAAAAAAACTGATCGTGTATTTGGTGCACATAGATCTCATTCACATTTGCTAGCTTTAAATCAAAATTTTTATAAATTATTTGCTGAAGTGTTAGGCAAAAAAACAGGCTTTTCGAGAGGAATGGGGGGATCTATGCATTTATATGATCAACCAAGTGGATTTTATGGTTCAGTTCCCATCGTAGCTGGTACAGTACCTCTGGCTGTTGGTGCTGCTATGGAAGCAAAATTTACTAAAAAAAAAGATATTGCAGTTGCTTATATAGGTGATGGAGCTGTTGAAGAAGGTGTGGTGCAAGAGTCATTTAATCTAGCAAAAGTTCAACAGTCCCCGATATTGTTTGTCATTGAAAATAATTTATTTGCAAGTCATATGTATATTACTCAAAGACAACCAAGTAAAAAAATTTCCAGATTTGCTTTAGCAAATAAAATCCCTTATCAATTAGTTGATGGAAATGATGTGATTTCTGTAAGTAAAACCTCAAAAAAATTAATAGATCAAATAAGATCTGGTAAAGGTCCAGCTTTAATAGAGTTTATAACTTATAGATGGTATGGGCATGTTGATTGGCGTGAAGATATAGATGTAGGTGTAAAAAGGTCTCTAAAGGATGTTGCAAATTGGAAAAAAAGAGATCCCATTCTTCGATTATCTAAATCAATGATTAAAAATAAAATTTGGAATAAAAAAAAAGAAATATCTCTAAATAAGAAGATTGATAATGATATTAAAATTTCCTGGAAAAAAGCAATGAACGATCCTTATCCTTTATCAGATGCTACTTTAAAGTATGTTTTTTCAAAGAGGAATAATGAAAAATAAAAAATATAATTACGGAACTGCAATATTGTCAGCATTTGAATACTTATTAAAAAATTATCGTGAGGTGTTTGTGATTGGCCAAGGTCTATGGAGTCCCTGGTATGTAGGCAATACAATGACAGACTTAGATAAAAAATTTGGTGTAGAACGTATAATTGATACACCTGTATCAGAGTCAGCAACAACAGGAGCTGCGGTTGGGGCATCATTAGCTGGTATGAAACCAATTGTAGTACATCCTCGTATTGATTTTATGTTATACGCAATGGATGCAATAGTTAATCAGGCTGCAAATTGGTCTCATATGTTTGGTGGTCAGGCAAATCCTAATGTGACAATCAGAGGAATAATTAATCGTGGAGGCGAACAAGGAGCTCAACATTCCCAGGCTTTACATGCTTGGTTTGCTCATATTCCTGGCTTACGTGTGGTAATGCCATCAACAGTAGCTGATGCTCGTGATTTATTAATAGCATCTGTACTTTGCAAAGATCCAGTAATGTTTATTGATGATAAATGGTTGTATAATCAAGAAGATATATTGCCACCAATAAAAGAAATTGATCTAACCACTCAAAAACCAATTGTAACTTCTAAAGGTAAAGATATCACAATTGTAGCCTCTGGACATTCATCTTTATTAGCAAGAGAAGCAACACAAGTACTTAAAAAAAATCATATCTCAGCTGAAGTGATTGATACAAGAGTGTTAAGCCCATTACATAGCAGACCAATTATTAATTCAGTAAAAAAAACCAAGAATCTGTTGGTTGTTGACCCTGGCTGGACATCTGGTGGATTTTCAGCTGAAATCATTGCTAAAGTAATTGAGCAATTACCTGTGAATTGTTTAAGTAATCCGCCTGTTAGAATTGCTTTACCTGATGCCCCTGCACCATCTTCAAAAGTACTTGAAAAAGCTTACTATACTAAGACAAAAGATTTAATTAAAACAGTTAAAAAAATAATAAAAAAATAATAACACAAAGAAAAGCTATGACAATAAAAGTTCCATTTTTTGAATATCCAAGATTATGGTCTGATGATAGAAAAGATTTTTTATCAATTATTGATAACGTATCGTCCTCAGGTGGCTTTATTTTACAAAAAGCTGTCTCTGATTTTGAAATAGATTTAGCAAAATTTACAAATTCAAATTATGCTGTTGGTGTAGGTAATGCAACAGACGGAATGGAAATATTCTTGGATGCAATTGGGATCAAATCAGGTGATGAGATTATTATCTCATCACATACGATGTTAGCAACCGCCTCTGCAATTAAAGTAGCAGGTGGAATACCTGTTCCTGTAGATATTGGAGTTGATAATTTAATTAGTACAGAAAGTATTGAGGAATCTATTACTTCAAATACTGTTGGTATCATGCCAACTCAATTAAATGGCAGAGTATGTGATATGGATAAGATAATGCAAATTGCCAAAAAACATGGTTTATTTGTAGTTGAGGACTCTGCACAAGCTTTAGGAGCTAGATATAAAGGAAAACATGCGGGTACTTTTGGTTTAGCGTCTACTATCAGCTTTTATCCCGCAAAAGTTTTAGGCTGCTTAGGTGATGCGGGGGCAGTATTGGTAAATGATAAAAATCTATTTAACAAAGTTTATCAAATACATGATCATGGGCGAAGTGTAGATGGTGAAGTAATGAGATGGGGAAGAAATTCAAGACTTGATAATATTCAAGCTGCAATTTTAGGACATAAACTTAAAACATATAGTAGCGTAATTGAACGAAGAAGAGAGATCGCTCAAATGTATCATGACCGCCTAAAAGATTTAGAACAATTAAAGCTTCCACCAGGACCCACAGAAAATAAAGATAATTTTGATGTTTACCAAAATTTTGAATTAGAGGCAGACAATCGAGACGAATTAAAAAATTTTTTGAGTAAAAAAAATATAGGCACTCTTATTCAGTGGGGAGGAATGGGAATTCATCATTTCAAACAATTGGGGTTCAATCAAGTTTTACCAAACACAGATCAATTTTTTAGAAGATGCATAATGCTACCAATGAATATATTTATTAGTAATGATGATATTGAATATATTTGTGAGACCGTAATAAGCTTCTATAAAAATGATTAAAAGATTATTTGATATTTTCATATCTTTTTTTGGACTATTATTTTTTAGCCCCATTTTAATAAGTGTAATATTTTTGATATGGATAGAGGATAAAAAGTCTCCTTTTTACATTACTCATAGATTGGGAAAGGGTGAAAAACAATTTAATATGATCAAGTTAAGATCTATGCTAGTTGATGCAGATAAATCAGGAGTAGTTTCATCTAGTAATAATGATATGCGAATAACTCCAATAGGTCATAAGATTAGAAAATATAAACTTGATGAATTTATTCAGTTATGGAATGTATTAAATGGTGACATGAGTTTAGTTGGACCACGACCAAATGTTAAAGATGAAACTGATTTATATACTGATATAGAAAAAAAATTATTATTAGTTAGACCAGGTATTACAGATTTTTCATCAATAGTATTTTCAGATGAAGGAGAAATTCTTGAAGGTAAAGAAAATCCAGATTTAACTTATAATCAATTGATTAGGCCTTGGAAAAGTAGACTTGGGTTAATTTATATTAATAACCAGTCATTTTTATTGGATATAAAAATAATCATTCATACTTTAGTTGCAATTTTTTCAAGGCAAAGGGCTTTAAATTGGGTTGTATCTCAGTTAAAGTTATTTAACGTTGACTCAAAGGTTGTTAAAATTTCTAAAAGAGAACAGGATTTGTATCCTTTTCCACCACCTGGGTCAGATAAAGTGGTAATTAAAAGATGATTTATTAGTTTGAGATAAATATTTAAAAATTATGATCCATAAAATAAAAAACCTTTCTAGATTTAATAAACAATTAGTTATGATGTTAACAGACTCTATATTATTAATATTCATATTATTTGCATCATACTCGATCCGTTTGGATTACTGGTATTTTCCAAAAGACGATACACTTAGATTAATATTAGCTGCACCAATTATTGGTATTCCTATTTTTGTAAAACTCGGTATCTATCAACTTGTCATTCGTCATATTGATCTTAAGGTATTGTGGTCCTTGGTAAAGGCTGTAACTTTATATGCAATAATATGGGGGTTAGTTGGGTTTTTTTCCCAAGCAGATTTTGCAAAAGCAAGAGGATTTGATGTTGGGGTTATTCCACGTTCAGTTATCATAATTAACTGGTTATTAGCGATATTTATAATTGGGGGATCAAAACTCTGTGCAAAATTCATTTTAAATTACAAATTTATTTATAAGTCAGATCATTTAGATAGTAGTAAGAATAGAGTTTTAATTTATGGCGCAGGTGCTGCTGGCGTACAGTTAGCATCAGCATTAAATAATTCAAATGAGTTTAATCCAGTTGGTTTTCTTGATGA
>Ga0209425_10001482_pt1 | contig 27449 bp, 29 predicted proteins | sample COG_05_FD_184749 | JGI IMG/M metagenome (GOLD analysis project Ga0209425, IMG submission 184749) | Pelagic Microbial community sample from North Sea - COGITO 998_met_05 (SPAdes) (version 2) | ecosystem: Environmental > Aquatic > Marine > Neritic zone/Coastal water | place: Helgoland, sampling...
ACGTTGATAGGCTGGATGTGGAAGCGCAGTAATGCGTGCAGCTGACCAGTACTAATAGCTCAATTGGCTTGATTTATGCACTGAAAAAAATTTTTAAGTGATTTAATTGATATTTTATTTTATAATCCCAGTTTGAATAACTGGGGGGTTTTTGAATTTTTATATTTGACAGGTGTAGATATTTATATTCGTCCATTTCAACACATTGCAAAAAGGTCTATAAAACCTTGTAAAGATGAGACTATAAATACAAGTAATATTTTGTGATAACAACATGTCACACAGAGGTTTGATTTTAAACAAAGGTTATAGAGCAATGTTAACTTTAGTATATACTTCAAAATATCCTATAACTGAAAAACTAGAAATAATTATCACTCAATAATTTATGAAAGCCGAAATAGGAAAAACAATAATTGTTATCCCTGCAAGAGGAAATTCTAAAGGCATAAAGAAAAAAAATTTGATTAATTTTTGTGGAAAACCTTTATTATACTGGACAATTGCACAAGCTAAAAAATCTAAATTTAAAAAAAATATCTATGTTTCTTCTGAAGACGATAGAATATTAAATTATTCAAAAAAATTAGGTGTAAATGTAATAAAAAGACCAGCTACTTTATCAAAAGATGATTCATCTTCTGAGTCAGCCATTCTTCATGCTGTAAATAGTTTAACTTTTAAAGTTAAAGATATTATTTTTTTACAAGCGACAAGCCCACTAAGAAAAGTTAATGATATTAATAATGCATATAATATTTTAAAAAAAACAAAATCTGACTCACTATTCTCTTGTCATAAAGCAGAAGATTATTTTGATATATGGACATATAAAAATAAAAAATATATTCCCTTAACAATAAATTATAAAAACAGAAAACCAAGGCAGTTATTTAAACCAACTCATGTATGCCAGAATGGTTCTATGTATTTATTTAAAAAAGAAATATTAAGTGAGCAAAATAATAGGTTGGGAAAAAAAATAAATGTTTATGAGATGGAAGAGTGGCAATCATTGCAATTAGATGATATAAAACAACTCCATACTATGGAATTATTATTCAACAAAAAATTAAAAAAATTTTATGCTTGATGTAGAAAATTATTTTGATTCAAGTTCAAAAGTTATTAGTGAACTTAAATCCCATAAAGAAAAAGTATATTCGATTGCAAAAAAAATTATTGAGTGTCAAAAAAATAAAAAAAAGATACTAGTAGCAGGAAATGGTGGCTCATGTGCCGATGCTGATCATTTCTCAGGTGAACTTCAGTGCACGTACAAAGATAGTAAGCGTTCTGCTGTTTCAGCAATTAATATTGGTGGAATGCCTGCATCAATAACTGCTTGGGCAAATGATTTTGGTTTTGAGACATACTTTGAAAGGCAAGTTAAAGCACATGGAAATGAAGGTGATATTTTATTCTTAATTTCTACTGGAGGAGGTAATTTAGAAAATGGAGCATCAACTTGTTTAATTAAAGCAGCTTATGAAGCAAAAAAAAGAGAAATGTTTTTAATATCTTTAGTTGGAAAATCTGGAGGAGAGTTAAAAAAAACTTCTGATATTTGTATTCATGTTGCAAATAATACGACTGCATTTATTCAAGAAGCACATATGTCCATTATGCATTGCATATGTGAAATATTAGAGACTGAACTTGATAAGTAAATAAATTGATTAATATAAAAAAATTTAAAGAAAAAAAATTAGCATACTCCTTTGTACAGGGGAGATTTTCTGGTGAAGTGGCAGGAAAATTTCAACATTTTCCTATAGATAATTGGGAAAATGAGTTTAGTCTTGCAAAAAGTTTAAATTTTGACTCAGTAGAGTGGATAATAACTGATTTTTCTAATCCTATTTTTAATCCTTTATTTTCAAGAGTTATTAAAGAGACACTTCAGAAGTATAAAATGAAGATATCATCTATTTCGATGGATTTGATTATGGATAATCCATTGCATAAATTATCAAAAAAAGAGTCATTTTGGCTTGGTAAAAAATTAATTGAAGCTGTCAAACTCTTTAAGATTAAAAGAGTTTCAATACCAATAGAGGAAAGATGTAGATTTAATAATCAGTCTGAAAAAAGAATAGCATTAAAAAATTTATATTTAATTAATCTGCCATTAAAAACAAAGTGCAAAGTATGTATTGAAACTGACATGTCGCCAGAGAGCTTGGTGACTATATTAAAGATGAAAAAATTTAATAAATTGGGAATTTTGCTAGATTTAGGAAATACCCGGGCTCATGGATTTTATATTGAGGATTACTTTAAATTATTTAAAGATAAAATTTATAGTATTCATATTAAATATCGAGATAAGTCTTATGGAAAAACCAAGATCCTAGATAGAAATAATTTTCATGAATTAAAATTTTTACAAGAAAATTTAAATACATTAACAAATTTAGGTGATATTTCTTTTCAAACTTTTAAAAGTAATAATAATTTTTTTAAAGATATGCAAAGATCAATCAAAAACTTTAATAATTATGTTAAGTAAAAAAAGCGCATTAATAACGGGGGGTGCAGGCCTTTTAGGTCCTCAACACGCTATTGCCCTTAATGAACTTGGTTTTAATATAGTGTTATTAGATATTGATAAAAAAAAATTAATCAATACTTACAATAAATTAAAAAAGAAACTAAAAAAAAATACTAAAATTTTTTACTATCATTGTGACATTTCTTCAGAAGCTGAGATTAAAAAAGTATCTGTAGATTTAAAAAAAAAAAAATTCTTAATTGATGTCTTAGTTAATAATGCAGACATGAATCCTAAAATGAAGAAATATAAGAATGCATATACTGGTAGAGTGGAAGATTATTCAATTGAGTTACTTACAAGAGAAATTTCAGTTGGAGTGATAGGAACCTTTATTTGCTCAAAGGTATTTGGTGAGCATATGAAAATTAAAAAAAAAGGTTCAATAATTAATATTTCATCTGATCTTGGGATTACAGCACCAGATCAAAGAGTATATCACAAAAGTGAAGATATTAATAAAGTAAAAAATTTTAAACCAATTGGTTACTCAATATCAAAACACGCAATAATTGGAATTACTAAATATTTATCAACATACTGGGCAAATAAAAATATTCGGTGCAATACATTGGTTCCTGGAGCAGTATTTAATAATCAACCAAGTTTTTTAACTAAAAATGTGATGAAAAGAATTCCTTTAAATCGATGGGCAAAAAGTACAGAGTATAAAAAAGCAATTCAATTCTTGGCAACCGATGATAGTTGTTATATGACTGGTCAATCATTAATAATAGATGGAGGAAGAACAATATGGTAAAAAATATAAATGTTATAAAGTTTAAAAAATCACCTTATATAATTGCTGAAATTGGTATTAATCATAATGGTTATCTTAGTTTAGCAAAAAAAATGATCTTAGAATCAAAAAAAGCAGGCGCAGATGCTGTTAAGTTTCAAAAAAGAGATGCAAAAGATTTAGTTAATTCTTTACCAGATTTAGGAAAATCTACTGGATATTTAAGTAAAAATGAAAATGATATAAACCATAAATCAAAAAAATTTGGTACATGGGTATACCCTGATTTACGATTAGAGCTTACCAATAAAGATTATTTATTATTAAAAAAATATTGTAAAAAATTAAAAATTGATTTCATAGTTACACCTTGGGATGAAACAAGTGTAAATTCATTATTAAAAATAGGAGTCGATTATTTAAAAATAGCAAGTATTGATGCAAATAATTTTCATTTTTGTGAGTTTGTAGCAAAAAAAAAAAAACCAACAATTATAAGCACTGGTATGCTTACATATAACGAAATTCTTAAAACACAAAAAATATTTAAAAAATATAAAACCCCCCATATCTTTTTACACTGTACCTCAGCTTATCCAAGTGACGAAAAAGATAAAAACTTAAATTGTATTCCAAAATTGAGATCTTTATTAAATGAAGATGTGGGATTTTCTGGACATGGAGTTGGTATAGCTGGCGCAACTGGAGCTACTGCGTTGGGTGCTAAGGTGGTTGAAAAACATGTAACCCTTAATAAAGAAATGTTGGGACCAGATCATGCAGCTTCATTGGAATTTGCCACATTTAAACTTATGGCTGATACGTGTAGAAAAGTAAATATTAGTTTGGGATCATCTGAAAAAAAATTTTTGAAATCAGAAAAAATTTTACATAGTATTCTATGTAGAAAATTTGTTGTAAGAAAAGCTATAAAAAAAGGTGCTAAATTTAATAAAGATAATATTAAGACAGCTCTTACTTATGCCAAGGGTGGATTATTGCCAAATCAATATTACAACATATTAAATAAAAAATCTAAGCGAACACTAAGTGCAGGTCAAGTACTAAGGTCATCTGATATCAGTAGGTAAATGATAATATCCAAAACACCTTACAGGCTTCCACTTTCAGGAGGAGGAACTGATATTGATTTTTATTATAAAAAATCAAATGGTCATTTAATATCAATATCAATAAACCAATATGTTTATGTTCTTCTTGAACCAAGGTTAATTGATAATAATTATTTAATACAAACTACTTCGACTCAATTTGAGACAAGGTTAGAAAGAATTGATCATGATTTAATTAGAGAAACTCTCAAATTCTATAAAATTCGAGAAAAATTGCACATTGGAACTTATTCTACAATTCCCACAAGAACTGGCTTAGGAACCTCAAGTGCAATGGTAGTGGGACTAATTAATTGTATTAAAAAATACAAAAAACTTAAATTATCCAATAAACGAATAGTAGAGGATGCCTATAAAATTGAGAGAAAAATCTGTAAAATTCATGGTGGCTGGCAAGATCAAATAGTTAGTCAATATGGTGGAATATTAGATATCAAGATTTCAAAAAAAGAAAAAATAAATGTAAAAAAAATTCCAATTACAAAAAAAACTAATAGATTAATAAGAAACAACTTTTTATTAATTTATACAAATATAAAAAGAAGCTCATCAAAAGTGATACTTTCTCAAAAAAAAAGAAAAAGCTCAATAATTAAATACTATGATAAAATAAAATCATTCAATCAACCAATTCTTAAAAGTTTTAAAAATGGGAATGCAAAACATATTGGGGAAATGTTTAATTATCACTGGAGATTAAAAAAAGGTTTATCAGACAAAATTACAGATAAACAAATAGATAACTTTTATAAAGATTTAATTTATAAATATCAAATTTTAGGTGGAAAATTGATAGGAGCTGGTGGGGGAGGTTTTTTTTTAGTTTGTGTTAAAAATAAAGAAAAGATCTGTAAAATTTTGGATGAAGATAGAGTTAGCTATATAAATTTTGATATAGAAAAAGATGGCTCTAAAGTTTTATATTCTTAAGCTTTTTTTAATATCTTTAAAAAATAATTGTGGATTTTTATATTAGAAGATACAAGGACTTGCCCTTTAGAAAAGTTATTTTTACCTTGCCAGTCAGTTATTATAGCTCCTGAATTCTGAACTATTAATAAAACTGGAAGTATATCAACTATTTTTAATCCTGACTCGATCAGAATATCAAACCTTCCTTCTGCTATAGAACAGAAATTATATGCATCAACACCAGTGACCTTAAAGAAACCTTTAAAACTCATAATATATTTGATAACTTTTCTTCTTCTTAAAGAATGAAGTGTATTAATTGTTAATTTAGCATTTTTAAAAGTAACATTTTTATTAGTTTGAATTCTCTTTAGTTTTTTATTTTGAAAAACAAAACTTTTATTATCGTAAGCAATGTAGTATTTGTTTAATTCTGGAAAATTAGCCCAACTTAAAATACATTTTCCATTTTTGTATAAACCTATTAAATTACTCCAAGTAGGTAAGCCCATAATCATACTTTTTGTTCCATCAATAGGGTCTATTACCCAAGTATATTGAGATTCTGTTACTTTGTCTTCACACTCTTCACCAATAATATTGTGATCAGGAAAAAATTTAAAAATTTTTTTTCTAATTATTTTTTCTGACCTAATATCAAGTTTGGTCACAGGATCTATTTGAAAATCTTTTTTTGTTTTATACTGAGTGTTAATTTTTCTATTAAAAAGTTTACTTAATTCTTTTAGAGATTCATTTATTGGATTGAAGAATTTTTTATCTAGCATAAATATTGTTAAAGACCTTTTGCTACAATTCCGCCATCTACTATAATTTTTTGACCAGTAATATATTTTGCTGTATCAGAAGCAAGAAAAAGTATTGTTCCAACCAACTCCTCTATCTCACCCCATCTTCCAAGCATGGTTAAGTCTTCTCTTTGAATTCTTTTTTTTGTATTAGTTAAACTTTTCTTGTTCATTTCTGTTTTAAAATATCCTGGTAATACAGCGTTACAATTTATTTTTGATTTGCCGTAATCTCTTGCAAAAGACCTTGTTAAGCCAATTAAAGCCGATTTAGATGAAATATATGATGGGTTGTCTGGAAACCCTAATTCCCCACCAATGCTAGCTATATTAATTATAGATCCACCTTTTTCATTTTTTTTTGTTTTATTTACAAACATCATAGAAAATATATATGCTGCAGTTAGATTAATTTTTATAGTTTTATTAAAAGAGTCAACATTCTTCACAATTGAATTTGTTTTTTCTTTAGTAACACCTGCGTTGTTAATTAAAACATCTAATTTTTTATGATTTTTATTTATTAAAGTTATTGTTTGGTAAATTTTTTTTTCATCATTTAAATCACAAAAAAAATGAGTATAGTTTTTGTTATTTATTATATTTTTTTTTTTATTTTTTCTTGAAATACCGACTACAATACTTTCATTGTCCAAAAAAGCCTCAGCTGTTGCTCTCCCAATCCCTCTACTAGTGCCAGTTATTAGAACTACTTTATTTTTTAAAGATTTGAATTTATCCACTTCTAAATTTTAAAACCTGAACTTTTTGCATCCTCATAAAATTGATTAACTGTTTTTAAAGAGTATTCTTTAGGATCAAAGCCTATCATTTTTAATTTTTTAATATGTGAAGTTTGCATAGTAATTATATCTGTTTTAACTTCAGCTGCAGCAATATAGTCAAATGACATTCTGGTACTTGCCCATAAGCTTTCACATTTGCTATTCTCTTTTATAAATTTATTCATTATTTTCATTTCTTTTTTTGCATCAATTCCACAATCATAGATACGACCAGCAAAAATTGATAGTATAGAATTAGAATCTTGTACGTTCTTAATTATATCTTTTATTTGATCAAGTATAAAAATTGCAGTTATGTTAAGTTTAATATTTTCATCTAATAGTGATTGAATTACTTTAGATGTTGATTTTCCATTGGTATAAGTAATTGGGATCTTAACATAAACATTTTTTGACAGATTGTTTAATTTTTTTCCTTGGTCTATCATTTCATTTTCATCATCTGCAAATACCTCTAGAGAGACTGGTTTTTCTTCACATTTTTCTAATATTTTCTTGCTGTAATCAAGATAATCTATTGCACCATTTTTTTTAAAAAGTGATGGATTAAATGTATAGCCATCTATTTTAATATCATAATTTTTTTCGATTTCATTTAAGTTAGGACCATCTGCAAATAATTTTATATTATTAAAAATTTTCATTATTTAACAATATGTAATGTTTTTTTTTAATAGATCAATCGTTTTTATGAGAAAGTACCTAAATTTGGAAAAACTTATAAATACATATTAGAGATGGTTATTGATCATGTTAAAGAATATCATTAAAACTGATAAAAAAAATAATACTTGCAATTTTAATATACTTGGGAAGCTTTATCTACAGGGTAGTCTAAGAAAAACATATTAAATTTTTTTAAACAAAATAAAAAATTTGAAGATTTTAAGAGTTATTTAAAGATTAAAAATATTCCTTTGTCGGAGTGTTTTATAAATAGTTTTTTTCCACAATATAAAAAGTTTTCATATTTCTTGAATGAAGATCTTTTAAAAGCAGAAATTGCCACAAATCAGGAATTTGTTAAAATTTTAAGAAATTTAGAATTATTTTATTATCAAAAATTAATAAAAAATTATGATTTATAGCGTGTTATTTAAAAAGATAGTTGGAGTTGTTTTATTTTCTGATTTCTTTTTTCTATCATCATTGTGCTTAAAATTGAAAAAAAAGATTTTTTAAGATTATTTGATCATATCTACATATAATGATGCTTGTGGTGCAGTTTTATCAAAATAGGGTTGTTGCATAATTTCTGATACGGACCCAAGATTTTTACTATTTATTACATGACTAAAACCAACTTTTTCTGAAAGTTCCTTTAATTCATTAAAATCCCAAATATTTATATGATCATTAGGTATCTCTTCACGATAAATTAAATTTTTTTTCATTACTTTTTTAAATTGATCATAACTTAATGACTCAACCTCATTTAAATTTAATATTTCTTTGTTTATTTTATTTTTATAAAAACGACATCGTGGAGTTGAGGTTTCGCGTATTAAAAAATCATATCTATTAATATCGTTCCAATCGGTATTATACATATTATTATTAAAAGTTTTACGTCTCCAAGACCAATATTCATTTTTAAATTGGCTTACTTCAAAAAGAAATTTTCCATCAGGACACACTACCCTTAGCACCGCTTTGGGTTTAAGAACTCTATAAGCCTCTTGAAGAAAATTTTCTATGTATTTATCTTCGATATGCTCAATAACATGACTAATATAAATATTATCAACCGAATTATCTAAATAAGGTATTTTATTTTCCCTAATATTATAGTTTAAGCGTGTTGAGAAGGCTGATTTATTTTTATAATAATGATCACTATAAAAATCTAAAGATTTAAAACCAGGTATAGTATAACTTCCAGCTCCAATATTTAAATTTATACCATTCATCTTTGGTATTTGTCTTATATTTAAATTTAGTTCATAGCCAATTTTTTTAAAAATCTTTATTAAAGTTTTTTGTGTAAATTTAAATATTAAAATTAAGATTTTTTTAATCATTTTGAAAGATTATTATATTATAATTATATCATATCAATTATATTTTTAGTTTATGTTTACACAAATCTCAAATTTAATATTTAGTTTATGTTGTCTAAAGTTTATATTGATTTTGTTTAAGATTAAAAAACCTATAGATTAGTAATTAATAATTTCTTAAATTACTTAACATGAAGAATATTTTTATTACAGGAGGGGCCGGTTATATAGGTTCTCATTGTGCTGTTGCTTTGTTAGAAAAAGGTTTCAATCCAATTATTATAGATAATTTTTAAAATAGTTACAAATCTGTAATTAAGAAAATAGAAACTGTAACTAAAAGAAAAATTAAATTTTATAATATTGATATTAAACAAAAAAAACTAAATTACTTTTTAAAAAACATAAATGTTATGCAGCAATACATCGTGCTGGATTCAAGTCTGTAGGTGAAAGCACCAAGGAATCAATTAAATATTTTAATAATAATATTGAGACCATTTTATCTTTATTAATTTGCATGAATGAAAATAAAATATTTAAACTTATATTTAGCTCTTCTGCTACAGTCTATGATGGTGGCCAACAACCACCTTTTAAAGAAACAAGTAAAGTTAGAAAAACAAATAACCCTTATGGAACTTCCAAATATATAATTGAAAGAATTTTAATCCAATTAGTAACCATCAATCAGGAATTTTAAAAGAAAATCCCAAAGGTATTCCTAATAATTTATTGCCTTATATTTCAAGAGTGGCAGAGAAAAAATTGGCATCAATTAAAATATTTGAAAAAAACTACAAAACAAAAGATGGAACTAGCATAAGAGATTACATTCATGTTATGTTAGCCTATGGTCATGTTGCAATGCTTAAAAATATTAAAGCTAAAAAAGATCTTAGTATATACAATTTAGGCACTGGGAAAGGTTTAAGTGTTTTGGACGTATTAAAAGTATTTGAAAAAAATATTGGAAATCATATACCTTTTAAATTTACAAAAAGAAGAAAAGGTGATATGCTAATATCTTTATGTAGTCCCAGAAAAGCAGCTAGAGATTTAAATTGGACTCCTAAGTATAATAAGGTAATGTTTTTTTTAAATTATAACATTATGTCAAAATATTTAATAGTTGGTGGCGGAGGTTTTATAGGTGGACATCTTGTATCTCGTCTTTTAAATGAAAATAAAAAAGTAAGAGTAGTTGATATTAAACCAAAAAATTTATGGTTTCAAAAATTTGATAAAAGTGAAAATTTTTCTCTCGATATGCAAGAATATGAAAATTGTTTAAAGATGACTGATGGTATAGATTATGTATTGAATCTTGCATGTAATATGGGAGGCATAGGTTTTATTGAAAATAATAAAGCTGAGTGTATGCTGTCTGTATTAATCAACACCAATCTCTTAAGGGCTTGCAAAAAAAATAATATTCAAAAATATTTTTATTCATCAAGCGCCTGCGTATACAATAAAAATTTGCAAACAGATCCAAATATCCTAGGTTTAAAAGAAGAAGATGCCTATCCCGCTATGCCAGAGGATGGATATGGCTGGGAGAAGTTATTTAGCGAGAGGATGTGTAAACACTTTACTGAAGATTATGGTCTTGAAACCAGAGTGGCACGATTTCATAATATTTATGGACCCTTAGGGACCTTTGATGGTGGCAGGGAAAAGGCACCTGCTGCAATTTGTAGAAAAGTTATAGAAGCTAAAATAAAAAATAGTGAGCATATTGATGTGTGGGGTGATGGTACGCAAACCAGAAGCTTTTTATATATCGATGATTGCATTGAAGCAGTTTTAAAACTTTTTGAGTCCGATTATTCTAGTCCAATTAACATTGGTAGTGACGAAAAAGTTTCTATAAATGAGCTAATATCGATTGTGGAAAATCTTGCTGAAAAAAATTTTAAAAGAAACTATCAATTAGACAAACCACAAGGAGTAAAAGGAAGGTCTAGTAATAATGACCTGATTAAAGCTACACTGAACTGGAATTATTCATTTTCTTTAAAAGAAGGAATGAGCAGAACATTTGATTGGATAAATGATATTTACTTAAACAAAAAAAATGATGAGTTAATAAGGTTTACTACAAAAAACTTAAATTGATGTATAAGGTAAAATTTTAGATTAAACATTTAAAGCAAAAATAATTCAAATTAAAAATTGATATCTTCATTAAAAAAAATTTTTTACTTATTAACAGTTAAGGACCGTAAAAAATTTGCGTATTTAATTCTGCTAACTTTTTTTTTTTCAATATTTGAGTTAATTAGCATTGCATCTATTTTACCTTTTATTACGGTACTAACAAAACCTGAGTTAATAGAAACTAATTTATTTTTGAGTAAATTTTTTTACCTAACAAGTTATATTGGAGTAGCGAATAAACAACAATTTATATTTATTTTGGGTTTGATATTTATAATATTATTTATTTTATCAATAGTAATCAGATCCACTGCAATCTATTTACAAATTAAATTTGTACAAATGCAAGAATATAGTATTGGTAGAAGATTGGTTGAGGGCCAATTAAGTCAATCTTATAGATGGTTTTTGAAACGTCATAGTGCTGATCTTGGCAAAAATATTCTATCCGATGTACTGTTTGTAATCGCTAATGGTATCAAACCATGTATTGAAATTATATCAAAGAGCTTAATTACAATATTAATTATAATTTTTTTATTCTTAATAAATCCTCAGGCTACACTAATCTTAGGTTTACTTTTTTTTTTAATATATGGATCTATCTTTTTTATAGTAAAAAAAATAGTCGGCAAATTAGGAAAAGAACGTATGGAAAATAACCATATTCGTTCTAGATTAATAACAGAATTTTACGGGGGTATAAAACAAATTAAGATTAATAGATTAGAAAAAATTTATATAAGAAAATTTTCAGATCTATCTTATGGATATGCCCGTAACACTTCACTTGCTTACATACTTGGCGTGATGCCCAGATATCTTCTAGAAGCATTCACCTTAAGTTTTGCTGTCATGTCAATAATTTTTTTTATTGGAAAAGATCAAAGCTTTATAGATATTTTACCTTTAATTAGTGTATATATTTTTAGTGGTTTTCGTCTATTACCTATGTTTCAGCAAATCTATAATTCTTTAGTACAATTAACATTTGTAAAAAAATCAGTGGATAACCTTAACAATGAATTTAAGAATTTAGATGAGTATGAATATTCAGAAAATGACCATTTAGTAGTGCTGCCTTTTAATGAAAAAATTAGTTTAAAGAATGTATGTTTTAATTACCCAGGTAATACCAAACAAGTTTTGAGTAATTTAAATTTGGATATAGCCTATAAATCAACTATTGGAATTATGGGTGCCACTGGAAGTGGGAAAACTACAATTATTGATATTATCAATGGCTTGCTTAAAGCTACTCATGGAACATTAGAGATTGATGGAAAAGTTATAACAGCACAAAATAAAAGCTCTTGGCAAAAAAACATTGGATATGTATCTCAAGATATATTTCTTAATGATGATACTATTATTGCCAATATTGCAATGAACAAAGATATTGATTTAGATAAAATCATTAAAGTTTGCAAGGTTGCAAATATTCATAACTTTATAAAAAATCTACCTCAAAAATATCATTCTCTCGTTGGTGAGCGGGGTAAAAAATTGTCAGGTGGACAAATTCAACGAATTGGAATTGCCAGAGCGCTATATAATGATCGGAAAGTACTAATTTTAGATGAAGCAACTAGTGCATTAGACGATATAACACAAAATATGATCATGGAAGCTATACAGAAATTAAAAAATAAGATTACTATTATTTTAATCTCTCATCGATTAGAAGTTTTTAATAAGTGTGATATTGTTTATAAAATTGATAAAGGTGAAATCAAAAAAATAATGACATTTCCAGAAATTATAAAAAATTAAAATATAACTTGGAGACAATCAAACCAAATTATTTTATAATCTTATCAAATTATTTTTAATTAAATAAATTTTAAATATGTATTTTTAAATTGTTGCACAAGTATAAAAAACTAATATATTTTAATTAAAATAATAATTATTATTAAGCAACTTTCTTGTTATGAAATTTTTAAAGAAAATTTTGAAAAAAAACTTAACGCCGGCTAATCTTACTAGACTCACATACTATCGCTTTTTTTTGAGGCAAACTTATTTTGGTACAATATGGCAGAATATAAAACGTAGAAAGATTCTAAAATACCATCACAAGGATTTATATAATGAATTGCAAAAAAATGGATATGTAGTCATCGAGAGTTATTTAAATAAAGCTGAGTGTGCAAAGGGGGTGGAAGAAATGAAAATGGTTTTTTCGAAATACTCTGATTATGTTCAAAATTATGATGATAAAAGAATTTTTGGTATTGACCAAGTGCTTACCGTTGCTCGTAAACTTGCGCAAGATTTAAATTTTCTTGAAATAGCAGAAATGGTAAATAAAGAACCAACATGCTGTTTATTTACTATGGGTAATTGGTTAAAAAGTGGGAATAATGGATCATCAGGGAGTGGCTGGCATCGAGATTCATTTTTTAGTCAGTTTAAAGCTTTATTATACTTGACCAATGTCACAGAAGATAACGGTCCATTTGAAATATTAGCAGGGTCCCATCATTTATCATCTGTGTTATCTGGAATAGATAAGGTCGGCCTAGATTTTATGCAAAACCGTATAAGTAATAATGAAGTAGAAATATTTGAAAGAAAATTATCGTTAAAGCGCAAAACATTTACCGGAAATGCTGGAACCTTAATTTTATTTAATTCAACAACAATACATCGTGGTTGTCCTATTAGAACAGGGGAGAGATTAGCGCTTACAAATTATTATTATCCTACATCAATAGACTTGCGCTCAATCCAAAAAAAAAATTCCCCAATGCTACAAAACACTGTTAATGTTTAAAAATTATTGCGATTGTGAGGAGGCAATAGCAGACAGAGTATTAGATTGTGCTGATAAATATAAAAAAAAATTATATTTTAATGACTATGATTTAAAGCCAGCATTTATTCGCAAATTATGGTTTCGTTTTATTTCACAAAATCAGTCTTGGTGTGAAAAAAATTTATTAGATAATTACAGTTATGAAAAAATTTTATTAAACTTAAGTAAAACAAGAACATTTTACCATGCTGGGCTCGAAAATATTTCTGGTCTTCGTTATTTTCAAAATAAATTTAATTGGTTAAATTTTAACTCTCAAAAAATTATAAAAAATAAAACCTTAATAATTGTTCGAAATTGGAAGCATGCTAATTATCTTAAAAAAAGCAAATTCTTTAATGAACTGAATCCACTTTGGCTTGTTGATAGTCCTAAGATGGCATTCAACATTGGACTTAATAAAGATGATTTAATTGTGCCATTTTTCAAACCTTTTTTTCGAAGCAGTAGCATTTATCCATTAAATGAACTTAAAAACCTACTAAAAAGTTTAGAGACTACATTGCTTAATATTAAGCCAAGCTCTGTATTTGTTGTAGAAGGTGATGCGCCATATCATGCTTTACTTGCAGAAATAGGTATAAAATTAAATATTCCAGTATATTGCTTTCAATGGGGAGTGTTTCATCAAAATAAACTAAGAACAGCTTTTTCACATATGCGATTTAAAAGGTTTTTAAGTTGGGGCCCCGCATTTAAAAATCAATTAAAACCTTATAACCCTGACCAAGTAATTGTTCCTTTTGGGTATTTGAATAATAGTCTAATTAAGACAAAAGGGAATAGAATTATTTTTTTGAGCCAGCGTTCATCAGGATTTATAAAAAATCAAGACCAAGAATTATTTTTAAAACTAGCAATTAAATTAGCAAAAACATTTCCTAACAAAGTTGACTGGCGACCACATCCAGATTTTCAAGCAACTTCTGACGAAATTACTAAGTTAAAACTAGGCAAGGTTAACTTGCTAAGCTCAAAAGACAACCTGATAGACCAATTGCAAAATGCATCTGTGGCAATTGCTATCAGCTCTTCCTCTTTGATTGATGCATTATACGCGGGAGTTATTCCAATTTCATTTAATACAACTTGTCTTACAAAGTATCCTTTTCCATTAATTAAAAAGAAAGTGGGATTTGAGTATAATACATTTGATAAGGCGTTTGAAAAAATAACAAATATATTGTCTAATAAAGATAGAATTAAAAAAATTCAAAACAACATAGATTTTTCTAGTAATTTTTTTTTTTCAAAAAAAACGCTTGTTAAACGTAAGAAATATATTCATTTACTTTCATAAACTTTTCTACTGTAATATGAATTGAAAAATAAAATTCATTACATTGATATTGGGGCAAGGAATGATTTAACAGAACCATGGCTTAGTCATGAAAATGAACTTAATATTTTTTGTTTTGAGGCTGACCCTACAGAACTTTTAAAACTTCAAACTTTATACAAAAATAGAAAATTTTTTCAATCAGCTTTGTATCACAAAAGTGGAAAAATAAATCTTAATATTACTATTAACCCATCACAAAGCTCAATATACAAAATAAATGACATTTCAGAGTTTGAAAAACAACACTGGATTAATCGTCAAATAAAAGACACTATAGAGGTACCTTGTTCTACATTAGATAAAACTTTGATGGAAAATTTTGTTGATGCAATCAAAATTGATACTCAGGGTGCAGAGTACGATATTTTGAAAGGTGGGGAAAATATTTTAACCTCCAAATATCCAATTTTATTTCTAGAGACTTGGTGTTTTCCTGTTTATCGAAATGCCCCTTAATGCATGATATTTTAAAGTTATTATTGCCACTTGGTTATGAGCTTTTCGATGATGAGACTGCTGCTGCTTGGCGTTATAGCTGTTTAAAAAATGAAAAAAAAATGACAGGATCTCGTCAACGACTAATAGGATTAAATTTAATATTAATACCGTCACTTTTTAATTTAAAAAAATTAGAAAGAGATAGAATCCTAGCAAGAATAAAAATTTTGTGTTGGTATAAATTCTATGATTTAGCTTTTCTTCTAGCAGATCATATTAAAGATAAAAAACTTAAAATTGAAATTGAAAAATTAGCTCGAAGAAGATCTTCTTTTCTCTATCGATTAATTTCAAAAATCAGAAAAACTTTATATAATTATCAAGATTTCCCAAGAATTACATAAAAGTAAAGATTTTAAAGCTTAAAAGTTTTTTTGCAAACAAAAAAAGTACTCTGTAAATAAATAATTAATTTTTTTTAAATTAATAAAATGATAAGATAAATTATTTATTTCATCCAATTAATATTATGAAAAGTATTATAAATACGACTGATACTATTAAATTTAAAGATCCAGTTTTACTTTTAATTTTTAATCGCCCCAAAACTACAGCAGTTGTGTTTGAAAAAATACGACAATTAAAACCTTCAAGACTTTATATTGCGGGCGATGGACCAAGACAAAACAATAATGATACAGAAAACGTCAAAAAGGCTAGAGAAATTACAACAAAAATTGACTGGCCCTGTGATCTAAAAACATTATTTAGAGACTCAAATATTGGCTGCAAGAAGTCTGTTAGTCAAGCTATCACCTGGTTTTTTGAACATGAAACCCAAGGTATTATTCTTGAAGATGACTGTGTTCCAAATTTAGATTTTTTTTATTTTTGTCAAAATTTATTAAACCACTACGTTGATAATGAAGAGATATTTACTATAACCGGCAACAATTTTCAAAATAATAATTGCCGTGGCGATGCGTCTTATTATTTTTCTAAATACAATCATTGCTGGGGCTGGGCAACCTGGAAAAGAGCATGGCAGCATTATGATGGCAATATATCATTTTGGTTAGAATGGAAAAAAACAGATGATTGGTTTAAACAAACTTTAAATAAGACTGAAAGAAAATATTGGACAAAAATTTTTAACAAAGTACAAAAAAATCAAATTGATAGTTGGGCATATCCCTGGACAGCCAGTGTATGGTATAAAAAGGGACTTACAGCTACTCCTAATGTTAATTTAGTTACGAATATCGGTTTTGGTGAATCTGCAACACACACTAAAAAAAACTATGATAACAAATTTGAGATACCTTCTAACAATTTTAAAATCTTAAAACATCCTAAAAACATTAACAAAGATATAGAGGCTGATGAGTGGACATTTAATCAGCATTTTAATGGTAAGAATTTAAAATTTCCTTATAATCTTTTTTCATTTCCAATTAGATGTTTTTATTATCTTCAAAATAAGTTAAATGTTTTTATTAATCATTAAATGAAAAATTTTTTTTTGTTTTTATATTTTTTTTTTCGCAATCTTTTTATAAAGCGTTTTAAATATATTCGATTAACCCCAAATTATTTTGGAAAAATTTATTATTATGATAAAATAAAAAAGAAAGTATTTCAAATTTTTTGTCAAGGAAAGATAGATTCCAATACTGCAAATGAAATTTTCACAAACCACTGTTATGACTTAAGCTTTTTAAAAAGATTTCATGAATTAAAAAAAAAATATCATTCAATAATTAAAAATGGATATACCCCCTTGATTATCGATTGCGGATCTAATATTGGCTTATCAACAAGATACTTTGCCGAGTTATTCGAGGAAGCAAAAATTATTTCAATAGAACCAGATTTACAAAATTTCAACTTGTTAAAAAAAAATTGTAAAGAATACAATAATATTGTTTTTCTAAACTCAGCTATAGGATCAGAAAAAGGCTTTGTCGAAATAATCAATTCTGATGAAAGCAATAATTCTTTTATAACCAATATTTCTAATAATTCAAAATCAATAAAATTACTTCCAATCAATGAAATACTTAATCAACATCCAAGTTGTTTACCTTTTATTGTTAAAATTGATATTGAAGGTTTTGAAAATAATTTATTTGAAAAAAATACAGAATGGGTTTGTAAAACTTTATTGATAATTATTGAACCACACGATTGGTTATTTTCAAAAAAAAATAGTTTTAAAAATTTTTTAAAAGTTATAAGTAAAGAAGACAGAGATTTTGTTATTAAAGGTGAAAACGTTTATTCAATATCAAACTAAATGAATAAATTAAAATAAACTATAAAATTATATATATGAGAATTATACTTAAAAATATAAATTCAAATTTTTCTAATAAATTTTTAAAGTACACTAAATCTGTTACAGGAAAAGTTTTTTTAGCACACCATGGTATACAACGTTCAGGTACAAATTATTTAAATGAATGTCTATGGCTTTGCGGCAATTCCCCAATAAATTCTTTTGACGAAAACCGAAACTCACCTAGACACAAACATTGTAGATGGTATGCTAATAAAAATTTTATCCCCTCATTTCTAATCAAACAGTATGGAAATAATTTTTGTGTAAATAGTTTAGATGAATTGAATAAAATTGCAGAATATCCAACTAACACGATCCATTTAGTCATAAAAAAAGAAATTTTTTCTTGGTTAGCTTCAATAAGTAATTGGGGTTTACATTGCAATTGGTTTAAAGATAAATACTCTGCCCTTAATAATTTGAGTGAACTTATATTGGATTATAAAAACTATTATAGCTTTTGGCACAAACTTGAAAAACTTCAAAATGAAAGAGTTTATGTATTGTCCTTTGAAGAAATTAATAGAGATTTCAATTTAGTTTTCAATAATAAACTAAAAATTTTTCTAGGACTTAAGCAAAATGAATTTAATGGTTTTATTAAAAAAGTAAACATGTCTCATCCAAAGAGAATTAATCAAATTACTAGACAAGATATCATAAAAGAATTGCAGAATTTTGATTTAAATAATCTAAATGCCTAGAATTAAAAAATCATTAAAAGTAATTCATTTAAATTATACAGATACTTTAGGAGGAGCAGGTAGAGCAGCTTTTAGAATTCATTGTTCTTTGCTTGATCAAAAAGTAAATTCTACAATGTGGGTAAACAGAGTTTTTTCAAAAGATAAAAATGTTAAAGGTCCCAAGAATAAAGTAGAAAAAATACTTGCTATAATTAAGCCATCTTTATTAAATTTAATTCTTAAATGTTTTAAGTCACATAAATCTTCTTTGTATTCTTTATCAATATTTCCTTCAAAATGGGTGAAACGTATTAACAATAGTGATGCCGACGTTATTCATTTACATTGGGTGCAAGGTGAGATGATTTCTATTTCTGATGTTAATAAAATTTCAAAGCCAATTGTATGGACTTTACATGATATGTGGGCTTTTTGTGGCGCCGAACACTATACAAATGACTTTCGTTGGTTTAATGGTTTTAAATCTGAGGCCAAACTTTTTAATAAAAATTTTTTTGATTTAAATCGCTGGGTTTGGAAAAGAAAGTCTATAAATTGGAAAACTCCATTACAAATAGTCTCTCCAAGCAGATGGCTTCTTGATTGTGTTAAGAAAAGTAAATTAATGTCTAAATGGCCAGTAACTAAAATTCATAATCCAATTGATACTAGAAAATGGAAACCATTCAACAAAAGATATTCTCGAAACAAATTGAATCTACCAAAAAAAGTTTTTTTAATTACATATGGCGCGATGGGTGGTGACGAGGATCCTCGCAAAGGTTTTGACTTACTAATAAAAACACTTAATTTTTTGAAAAAAAATTCAAAAAATTTGAATTTAGAACTTGTTACATTTGGTAATAATAAAAGTTTTAAAACAACAGAAAATTTTCCAACTCATTTCATGGGTAATATTAATGAAGATTATAAATTACGTATGCTCTATAGTGCAACTGATGCTGTAATTGTGCCGTCAAGACAGGACAATTTACCAAATATTGTTGTTGAAGCTCAAGCTTGTGCAGCACCGGTGATAGCATTTAATGTTGGAGGGTTGTCAGAAATTGTTACTCATAAAAAGACAGGATACCTTGCAAAGCCATTTAGTGTGAAAGATTTAGCTAATGGTATTTCGTGGGTGCTAAAAAATAATCATATTAAAAAATTGAATAATCAATCAAAATTACAAGTAATTAAAAATTTTTCTTACGAAAAAATTTCAAAATCTTATTTAAAAGTATATAAAAAATCTATTATCAATTATAGATTAAACAAAAATACTCTGATTGTAAAATAATTTTATCTAAAATTAAGTACTAAAAAATGCTTAATTTTATTTCTAATATTTTTTATGTTATAAACAACAATGAACCATCCAGTTGACTTAAATTCAAAAATTAGCACAGGTCGTAATTTATGGAAATTGTCTCCAGCCAAAGTATTGAAAGATTTACAAAATGATAAAAAATCAACAGATGAGTTTGAAACATTATTGTTCATTCCAGATAATAAAGATCGAATTAGCGAAGGAGGTTTTAGAAAAAAGGGTTATTTCAAAAAAAATGATGAAAAAAAACCCTTAATTACAATAATAACAGTTGTGTTTAATAATGGTCCATGTTTACAGAAAACAATTTTAAGTGTTTTGAATCAAAATTATGAAAATATAGAATACATATTAATTGATGGCGGATCAACAGATGAAACCTTAAGTATATTAAGAAAATATGACTTTGCTTTAGATTATTGGGTTAGTGAAAAAGATAATGGTATTTATGACGCAATGAATAAAGGTTGTAGATTATCAATGGGAAGTGGTTTAATTTTTTTAAATTCTGGTGATAAATTTATTGGACAAGTTTTAAATAAGCAATGTATCATACCAAGTTTATTGCCTTGTCGTGTTTTAGAAAATCATCAAAAAATTTGGAAAAGAGAGATATCTGATCCGACATTGGGTATGCCAACTAGTCACCAAGCAATGCTTTTTAAAAATAAAAGAAAATTATTTGACTTAAAATATAGGGTTTCATCTGATTATGACTATTTTATCAGGCATGGTGCCTTTTCCAATTATGACAATAACTGTTTGGGCTATGTTCTGTATGAAAATAATGGTTTTAGCAAAAATAATAAAATTAAAAGAGATTTGGATACATTTAAAATCATTTTTAATTATTTTGGACTAACCAAAGCTTTAAAATTTATTAAAAAACAATTTATAAAATTTATATTAAATATACTATGATAAATGTTTAGTCTTTACATTTTACAGAAATTTTTATCTTTACTGATATTATTAAGATTAAACTCTTTATATGGTTTAATTAGCTTAATTATTTTCTTCATCATTTTTTTTTTCAAGGATGCAAGCTATGATATTTTAGCATATATTGAAGAGGTTGGTAAAAATAATAACAATTACGAATTCTTTTATAACAAAATAACAAATTTAATAAACTTTTTTTATAATGATAAAAATTTAATTATCAAAATTTATCAGATTTTATTGATATTTTTTGTTTGCCCAATAATTTTTTTATTTAAAAAAGATAGAATCTTAATATTGTCAATAATTCTTTCAAGTGTTGCATTCATGTTGGCAGTTCATAATAATTTGAGACAGGGCACAGCACTGCTATTTATTTTATTTGGAATTTTACTTTATATCAAAGGTTATAAGAAATCAGGAATTTTTTACACATTGATTTCTTTAGGTTTTCATAATTCAGCTATTATGTTTATTACTGCAGTTGTTGGATTACGTTTTATTTTTAAACTGTACATTTTTAGAGGTTATTCTAAAAAAAAAATAGAACACATAATTTTTTTCTATTTTTATTCTTTTGTGGTTGCTTTAATGTCTACTTTGTTACTTTTTGAAATTATGGAATTATTAAAGTTTAAAGAATATTTAAATATAGATATAGCAAATGTAAATGAAGAGAGAATAAATCACACTACTAAAATTCAAATATTATTTTTTTATACATTTCTTTCAGAATATTTTATGAAATTTAGACCTGTTGAGAATGATTTAGATTTTTTGCGTTTTTTGAGAATATTCTTTTTATTTTTTGTGGTTTTTATTTCATTCTTAGACTCATCGTATGTTGAAATTTCAAATCGTATTTTATATTTTTATTATATTATTGAAATAGGCATTTTATGTTTATTTGTTGAAAAACAAATGTATATATCTTTAGTTTTTATCATGCTTGCTTCTGCTTTTGCATTTAACGTATGGAGTATTATTGGTTAGTTTAAATAGTAGAAAAAAAGTGCTCATATCCATTATTACTCCTTGCTATAACGCTCAAAGTTATTTAGAAAAAATGATAAATTCTGTTATTCAGCAAACTTATAAAAACTGGGAATTAATTATTATTGATGATGATTCTAAAGATAATTCAATTAAAATAATAAATAAATATATATTAGAAGATGCTAGAATTAAACTTATAAAATTGAACAAAAGATCAAGACAGGCTTATGCAAGAAATCAGGGTATAAAACTATCAAAAGGAAGATATCTTACATTTTTAGATGCAGACGACTATTGGGGAAAAAATTTTTTAAAATATTCATTAAAGAGCATAAAAAATCATGAATTTATATATTCTAATTATTTTCGAATAAATGAAAAGGGTAAGCTTTTAGATGAAATAAAAACAATTCCTAAAGTGAATTTTAGTGGAATTTTGAAAGGCACACCAATTTCTTGTTTAACTGCATTTATAGATATAAAAAAACTAGGTAAAAAATTCTTCCCCACAAATGTTAATAGAGAAGATATAGCTTATTGGCTATTATTATTAAATGATCATAATCAGGCATATGGATTTAACTTTTGTGAAGCATATTATCGTTATAGAAATAACTCCTCTTCTAGTAACAAGATTAAAATGGCTATACAGACCTGGCAGGATTATCGAAACTCATATAATTTGAGTTACATGAAATCATTATATTATTTTTTACACTACACCGTCAATGGTTCAAAAAAATTCTCAAGATTTTTTTTACTTAAAATTTTTAATTATTTAAAAAAAAACTTATTATTTTTATAATGTTTCTTAAATACATCATCTTAAGAAATTGGTATTGAAAGAATTTGTAAATTAACTTATTTTATGAGACAAATTAATTAACACATATAATGTGAAAAAAAATTTTCTTAAAAAATATAATTTTTATATATTTATCTTAATTTCTTTTATAACAATTATGTTGTTATATTTAGTTAATTTTGACACTTTTAATGACTTTAATGCTACTGATTTTAGGCAAAGATATAGACCAAATGGTATACTGATCATAAATCAAATAGTTAATCTAAATTTTAAAGCTATTAATTTTTTTAACTTTTATTTTATTCCAGAATTAATCACTGGATTAATGATGAAATTTTTTTTAGATCAGACATCATTTTCTATAGCTATAAATATTTTAAATATAATTTTTTTAGTTTCATCGTTTTATTTTTTCTTTAGAGCATTAAATGTAAAAAATACATCTACTTTTATATTTTTTGTAATTTTATTTTATATATATATTCCAAATTGGATATGGGTTTTTTGGAAACTTGCAGATATTTATTTTTTATTTATTTTCTCAGTATCCTTTTATTTTTTATCTATTGGATTAAGAAAAAATAAATTTAATTATTTATTTTATTCTTTTTGTATATGTTTAATACTTTTAATTACAAAGCCACAAGGGCTAGTCAGCATTCCTTTTTTTATTTATAGCCTATTGTTCATTAAATTTTATAAAAAAAATTTCTTTTCTATGAAATTTTTAATTTTTATACTTTATTTTTTATTTTTTCCATTTCTGGTTTATGTGATGATTAAATTAGATTTTCAAAATTACATAACAAGAGTTTTTACTGAGGGAAGGGTAAGTTTTAATATATTAATTAGCTATAAAGATTTTCTTAATCAATTTTCATTGATTAGTAGCAATATATCAGAACTATTTTATTATTACTATTTATTCATTCAAAAGCTAATTTTTCAATTAACTTTTGTAAGAGAAACATATTCATATAGTCATAATATCTTTTTATTAATTTATATATTAACCATATATTTACTTTTTGTTATAAACTTAGATTATTTAGTGAAGAATTATAATTTATTTTTTAAGTTAACAGTTTCAATAACTTTCTTTTCAATTCTACTTTATTGTAGCACATTTACTGGCAGTGAACCAAATAGATTTCAAATCTTTCATTTAGTGCCAATTTATATTTTAGTCTGTCTTTCAATAAGTAGATCATTGAGAGTATTTTTTAATATCATTTTTAAGTAGTTTTTGAATTTTAAAATTGATTTTATTTTATTAATCTTTAACAAATTATAAATATGAAAATGTTAAGCATAATATTACCTGTTTATAATGAATCAAAAACAATTTGCACAATAATTGAACAAATATTGAATAATAAAAAATTCAATTATGAAATTATTGTTATTGATGATTTTTCAACAGATGGGACACGCAAAATTTTACAAAATGAAATATACAATAAAATTGATCACTTGATATTAAATGAAAAAAACTACGGAAAAGGATTTTCAATAAGACAAGGATTAAAAAAAGCAACAGGTGATATAATCATTATTCAAGATGCCGACCTAGAGTATGACCCCCAAGATTATGAAAAAATAATTAAACCAATTATAAAAGATAAAGCGGATGTTGTTTTTGGTTCTCGCTTCATTGGAGGTGATGAAAAGCGAGTTTTGTATTTTTGGCATTATATTGGAAATAAATTACTTACTTTTTTATCAAATATTCTTTCTAACTTAAATTTATCAGATATGGAGTGTGGTTATAAAGTTTTTAAATCAAATATTATTAAAAATATTAATTTAAAAGAAAATAGATTTGGGTTTGAGCCAGAGATTACAGCAAAAATATCAAAAAAAAATATTAGATTATTTGAAGTTGGGGTGAGCTACAATGGCAGAAAGTATTCCGAAGGAAAAAAAATTACTTGGAAAGATGGGTTTAGTGCAATTAGGTGTTTAATTAAATATAATTTGTTTTAAAGAGAAAATTCTAAAAATTTAATTTTTGAAATTATTTTTTTGTAATTTCAATTATATAAAATATCCCTACATTTAAAAAAAAATTAGGAAATTTTTTTTCAAATTGAAAAATTTTTGCTAAAATTTTTTTACCCAAACCATTGTTGGGTATAAAAATTTTAGATTCTCTGCTAGAGATTGATCGTAATGGATATTTCTTTATTTCAATACTTTTTTTATTTTTAAACTGTGACCACCATTTAATTGGAAATCTATAGAAATAAATTTTTCTTTTATTAGATTTAAACAAGTTAAAGAGAATCTGAGGAATATAAAAAATAATATTCCATATAGAATATTTATTATTATATGTAATAAATAGCCTACCTTCTTTTCTGAGAGCATTGATTAAATTATTTATAACTATTTTTTGATGTTTTTTATTGATATGATATAGGACATGATTTATAATGATTACATTATATTTTATCTTACTTTTAAACTTTGTTACATCTTTGCAAATAAATTTTGAGTTGTGTTTTGCAATTTTTTTTGCTTCATCTAGTGCTTTTTGGGAGATATCTAAAAAATGATTTTCTTTAAATTTCGTAAAATATTTTAAATATTCTTTATATTGGATTGGACCACAACCGACTTCTAATGATAGGTCGAAATTTCTTTTATTTAAAGATTTATTTATTTGTTTGGCTAATCTTAATCTACATTTTGATACATATTCTTTTGCAACATGCCTGTTATCTTCCCAATAAATCGAATCTTTAAATCGGCCATTTTGTTTAAGCCAACCTCTTTTGTTATAAAATTCTTGAAGTTTTTTTTCAATATTCATTTTTTAATGTAAACAATATATTATATTAGTCATATTTAAATTAAAAATTTAATATTCTGCTTTAATGTTAAGAAAAATATGTATTACAGGTGCAAATGGATTTATTGGTCAATCATTATGCAAATCTTTATCACAGTTAGACAGCTCAGTTTTAGCGGTTGTTAGAGACAAAAATTATTTTTTAAATCTTAAAAATGTAAAATATCAAGAAGTTAAAAACTACAACGAAGAAGATATTTGGAAAAATTTGTTAAAAAATTATGATTGTGTAGTTCATTGTGCTGGAAAATCATCTTTATCAAACAATTTAAAAGATTATGATAAATATAATTCTGAAAATTTTATAAACATTGAATATCTAGCAGAGCAAGCAGCTGAAGCTGGGGTAAAAAAAATAATATTTTTAAGTTCTATAAAAGTTTATGGAGAAAGTACCCACATAAATCATAATAGTATTCCAAATCCTAATAACCTTTATGGAATATCTAAATTAGATTCTGAGAAAGTATTAAAAAAAATTTCTTCAAAAACGGGTTTAGAGTTGGTGGTTGTACGTTTGCCTTTGGTTTATGGCACAGCTGTTAAAGGAAATATTGCAAAATTAATAAAAGTTATAAAATTAGGTATTCCACTTCCTTTTAGTGCCATTGATAATAAACGTTCAATGATAGGTATTGATAACTTAATTAATTTTTTAATTCTATGCATTGATCATCCCATTGCCGCAGGGAAAACTTTTTTAGTTTCTGATGGAGAAGATTTATCAACTCCTGATTTAATAAATTATATAGCATCAATTATGAAAAGAAAAATTTATATGTTTCCTGTTCCATTCATTTTACTTAAATTTATATTTTTCACTGTCAGCAAACAAAAAGAAATTAAAAAACTAGCTAAGTCATTAAGAGTTGATATTAGCTATACAAAAAAAATTTTAAATTGGACACCTAGCATAAGTGTTGAGGAAGGCATTAAAAGAATGATTCAGGGCAAATGATACGTTGTTTTGATTTTTTCATTTCATTAATAGGATTAATATTTTTGTTCCCTGTGTTAATTTTTATATTTTTTATTGGTTTATTAGATAATGGTTCACCTTTATTTATTCAAAAAAGAGTTGGTTATAATTTTAAATCTTTTCTTTTAATTAAATTTAGAACGATGCCATTGGGTGTGAGATCAGCTGGAACTCATTTAGTTAAAAATATTCAATTAAGCTCATTTGGATATTTTTTAAGAAGAACAAAAATTGATGAAACTTTACAGTTATTAAATGTATTTTTAGGAGATATGAGCTTAGTTGGACCGAGACCTTGCTTATTTAATCAGAGAAAACTGATTAGTGAGCGTAAAAAAAGAGGGGTATATAAAGTAAGGCCGGGGATTACAGGACTTGCTCAAATTTCAGGGATTAATATGAAAACTCCAACATTACTTGCTAAAACAGATCAAAAAATGATTAAGAATATGAGCTTATATAAATATTTTTATTATATATTTAAAACAATTTTTAAAATTATTAAGTAAATAAGCCTATTTTTTATTGATAAAAAAGATGATTTTAGATTGGTCTGCTATTGATTAATTTTTTTAATTTGATAATATTACTTTCAAGTTCGTAGTTCTTCCTAACTATGCGCCTTTAAAAACACCGTTTCGGTAGGCACAAAATAATAATTAAATAATCTGAAATAGCGTTTGTACGCGCTTTTTTTAATTCTTAGGAGGAATTATGAGTACTATAAATAAAAGAGTTTTAGAAAGTTTTAGAAAAAAACTTTCAAATGATCAATTAACTCAACTTTTTAATCTAT
>Ga0209425_10001483_pt1 | contig 27441 bp, 39 predicted proteins | sample COG_05_FD_184749 | JGI IMG/M metagenome (GOLD analysis project Ga0209425, IMG submission 184749) | Pelagic Microbial community sample from North Sea - COGITO 998_met_05 (SPAdes) (version 2) | ecosystem: Environmental > Aquatic > Marine > Neritic zone/Coastal water | place: Helgoland, sampling...
TCTTTGTTTTTGTTTTTTAATTTCATATTTTTTTAAATCTTTAAATGAATCACAACTAGAAAATTCACTTTCTAATGTACCCAATACATCTTTTAATAACCTACCCTGTGTTTCATAATCCATATTGACTATGGTAGATTTAATTGACATGGATAATGATGCGGTTAACAAACCAACAATCTCTAACTCAGACATTATCCTATCTTCTTTAAAATATTTAAAATTAATATAAAACCTATCATCGTCTTTAATTTCCCCTTCTAAAATTATTCTTTTAAGTTCTCCCATATCAAACCATCTCCTCTACAATACCAATAACCTCACTAAATACTAATAGTACTGTTGCAACAATAAGATTAAAAGGTATAAAACAATATCCAATAATTCTTACACCACTTTTAATGAAAGAAACAATCTGATGCCACTTTTGGTTGGGCATCTTATCTAAATCTTTATCTTGTTCTTTTGTTATAAAGTATTCCTTACAAAAAGGTAACGAATCATATTTTTTTTCTATTTGACCCGTTAATGGATTCTTTTTACCAGTTAATTCTTCATAGTGTGGATTTAATTCACCTGTTTGTGGATCGTGTGTTGGTATCTTAAACTTTGTTTTCCAACTTTCACTCTCATTATTTTTTATATCTGACGCAACTTCAATATCTGAAATAAATCTGTTAATACTTTCCCAATCATACATTGATCCATCATAATCAATATCTGGTAAACACTTACTAAGTTTTAATACATCTTCGTGTATGTGTTTTAATCTTTTTTTATATTCTTTTTCTTTTTTACTCATCTTTGTTCGTTCCATAATTTTTGTAAAATTTCATGACCACCTGGCTCATTTTCAATCTGACTTAACATTGAACTAAACCTTTGGTTCTCTTCCCAAACCATATAATAATCTTCTTCTATTTGTTCTAAAACTAAATTGTTTTCTTCAATTACTTTCTTTAACTCTTTTATCTCTTCACTATATTGTGGACATTGTGTACAAGGTTTAGTCCTTTTAGGTGTAGAACAAGTCCCAACACTATAAAGGATAAAACATAAACCGATTGTCGGTATCATTATTGTTATAAACTTTTTCATATTATTTATTTTTTATTGGTTCAGGTGCGGCATCATTCGCCACCAACAGAGATCAGGATCTTTCGCCTGTATTTTAATCATTTCATCAGTTATTTGATCAGGAGATAACCACCCAATTACATCTATAGTATCATCTACAGGAAATCCTAACTCAAAACTTATTTCACCATCACCATACAATCCTGGACCACCAACAACTGATGCAAAATGCCCGTTGTCAAATTCTAAGTACGCTTGAGTACCATTAGGAACAACTCTGTGAACCCCAAAATTTAAATCTTCAAATGTCTTAATTTCATCAGGAAAAACTTCCTTAATAAAATTAACATCATGACCTAAATCTAAAACGTACCTAAATTTATAATAGTTAGGTTTACCATTTAGTACTCTCTTAAGTTTTTCTACATAGGTTTTATCTTCCATAAAATTAATTTATAGACAAATATACATATAAAAAATTAAAAAAACAAATTTACTTTACAAATAACCGTTTTCTTTTAGTTCTTCGTTTGTGGGGAAACCAACTTTTTTTTCGCAGTCTAAGCATAATTTAACAACCCTTTTTTCTTTTTCTAAAAATTTTAATTTAGTTTTGGGGTGTTCACAAGTGGATCGTATCTCTTCGATGTCTTTTTTAAGTGTCTTAATTTCTTTTTTTATATTTTCAACCTTTTTATCATTATTTTCCAAAATATTTTTTTTTAATGATTACTTAGTTTACTAAAAATGAAACAAATAACAACTAAGCTTTTATTGTTTCGTCTATTATAAATATCTAAAATTTAATAAAACTATTGATTTCTTTCTTTATAAAGTCTCATCATTCTGTCTCTCGCATATTCACAATAATCCTCAACTAAGTCAATACCAATATATTGTCTACCCATTTTAGATGAAGTATATGGTGTTGTGCCCGTACCAGAAAAATTATCTAAAACTATATCATTAGGTTCTGAATATAAATCTATAAAGTATTTAGCGAATTCAGATGAAAATGTTGCTTCATGACCTTCTACTTTCCCATCATTGTTTTTTGCCTCAATGAAATTGTAATAAGTTTTAAAATATCTTTGTCCTGTTTTTGAAATGGAGGATACTTTTTTATTCGCTTTAAAATTAGGTTTCTTTGCAAATACATATACCATCTCTACAATTCTAGTCATTCTATTTGGGTGACCACTTAATGGTACACAAGATTTCTTTTTCCAAGATGCGGTATCATATATCTGTAACCCAGTATTTTCAAATACTTCATTAATTAATATATACGGTAAAGATGGGTTAAATGTTGTATAACTATAGTTAAATACTATTGCACCATCATCACTTAATATTCTTTCATATTGTTTAAATACGTCTACTAACCATTCTAAATATTCTTTTACTGGTTGGTTATCTTTAATAATGTCTTTAGCTCCTGGATATTTATGGTTGTCTTTCCTAATTGAAGCTAGGTATGGTGGTGAGGTTAATATAAGATTAATAGACTTATCATCAATCTTTTTCATTGTTTCTACTGTATCACCACAATATATTTCATTTGTAATTAATCCGACATCTGTAGGGTTTGTCTCTTCAAATAATTCTTCCGCATCTTTAAAAACGTCATCAAAAACTACCTCTTCAGTAGTACCTGTAGTAAATTCTTCCACATCAAATAACACACCTTGATTGTCTATATTTCTTTTTGGTCTTTTTCCCATATCTATAAAAATGAATGTTTAAACATATCTAATTGTTCACCATATACAGGTAATAAGTTAGGGTTGTCACCGTAGTTCATAACCAATAACTCCTTACCCATATTTTGTTTTTTACCACTTTTAGCTGCGGCAGCCTTTGCAAACTCTTTCATCTCCCAAACATATTCGTGCTTAGGGAACCATTCTTTTAATAATGGAAAGTCATAGTAACTTAATGAAAATTTACCTTTCATACTTTTTAATGTCTTCGCCAATCTATCATGATCATTTCTATCAAAGTCGTGATTAGAATAATAATTTTCCGTTTTCCAATAGGGTGGATCAACATAGAAGTATGAATTTTCTGAATCGTATTTTTCTATTACCTCTTGAAAATCCATATTTTCAACAAATGTAATCTTATCAAAATGTTTCCTATATTCGGGGTTCTTTAACTTATCCATAAAAATAAGAACCTTACATCTATATTTACCTTTATAATCTATATAAGAAGAAGTTTCAGGTTTTGACCCAGAAAATATCTGAGTGAGAACATAAACATACTTCGCAGCAACTTCATATTTATTTTCCTGAGTAATTGTAACACCGCTATGGAATACTTCTTTTTGATACTCATTAAACATGTCTACGTATTCTGATGGTGTTTCAGTTACCCCTAACTGTTGGCAAGGGTATTTAGATAATTCATCCCATAACCTATCATAATCATTACAACAATCAAATAGATTAGCATTTAATCCATTAAAATCATTATATACTACAGTCTTTAGATTCGGGTATTTACTTAAATCCATTTTAAAAAATACCCAAAACATTCCACCAAATGTTTCCACATAAGTTTCGATATCTCTAGGTATGAATGGTACTATCCATTTAGAAATTCTAGCTTTACCACCAATATAACTAATCATCTATCTTTTTTTATTAAATTTACTCACAATATTAAATTTGTCAAGTATAAGATGTACAAATCTAATAATTTTATTTTTAATAGTCAAATTTTCTTTTATCTTAAAAACTATAGTTAACCTATGATAATTCTCAAATATAGGTGCGTATTCACCCTTATTAATCACCCACTTAAATTCTAATTCGGAATGGGGGATAAAACCATCTCTACTAAATATCCCACTATTAGACTTGTAAATGTTTTCTAAAATAATTTTATTATATTTTCTCCACCATTTTGTTTTTGTCATTTTATAGATAAAATGGTTATATTCCTTAGAATCTTTAAAATTATCATAAAAGGGGTTACCTTTTCCCCAGTCACTTCTTCTGGGGGATACCTTTATAATTGGTTCGGAATATAGTTTAAATTTATATAATTCTTTTTTATAATACTTTTTTATCTCATAAAGTATCCCATCAGAATCTTTAGCATCTGCTTTAACAAATTTTGACTCTTCTATAATAGGTTTAAACAATTTAGGATTTTTTTTAAGAGATACTAACCTCTCAACGTTATTTTTACCCACACCTGTCCATTTAATTCTAGGTGCTTTAATAAAACGCTCAAAATTTTCTCTACCTCTCACTTCTCTTTCGAAGGAGTAACCCGTAATTGCTCGTAACTGCATTTTAGATTATTAACCTAATGAACCATTAGGTCGGGCAGTATTTTTAATCTGTAATTTAATACTCTCAACTTTCTTAAGAAGGAATTCTCTATCTTTTTTAGTTAAATCTTTAGTTTCGGACCATTTCATTCCCAAAACACTCATAAGTTCCCAACATTTATCTTCCAACGATAAATTAGGGTCGTTTGCATTTTTATTTATTTCACTCATAACTTTTTACTTTATTTAATCTATTATTAATTATTTCACTACCAAATAATACTACTTTGAAGCGTCTTCTTGTATTTTCTTTTGCTCTAACAATGTTACAATACTTTCTTTGATAGAAAGGTAAGTATCAATATCATAGTTTCTTAATACCCCACTAAATGTTGTAATATCGTGTGATACAATACTAATTTTATCTTTATCAATATCATAAACAATCTGAGCTAACAAATCTTTAACAACATATTCTTTTTGTTTCTCTTCCAACTGATCGAATATTGGTTCATTAACTTGTATTACAACATCATAGTCTGTCATAAATTTAACAATGTCACTTGTTTTAGATACTTTACCAAAATCTTTTTTCATCCCTTCATTAGAAAGAATTTTAAATTTTACCAATCTAGGTATTTGTGATTGTTCAATGTGTTTTTGAAATAATTCTAATGTGTCTTCATAGACTTCTTCAAACTTTGCCATACTTTTACTTTTTATTTTTATTTTTTTTTTAATCTTAACCACTCCCTAATTAAATATGGGTAGGATATTGGTACGAATTTACTATTCGGTTTCGTTTTTCCCATTTCTTTGTATTTGTTTAATATTAAAGAATTTATATTAAAAAATCAAATCTAAAGTGAATTAATTTTTTCTTCATCTTCTTTTGAGACTTCTTTAGGTATATCTAACCACACTTCTAATAACATATCACCCTTTTCATTGCCCCTAATAAACCCTTTGGTTGGTATCCTTAACATCGTACCTATGTCAGTACCTTTTTTAATCTTAATTTTTATCTTACCGTCCATAGTATCTATTTGTACATTTTCATTACCCAAAACCAAATCTTTATAAGTTAAATTGATTGTCTGATGGATGTCATTACCAACCCTTTTAAATATGTTATGTGGAATTTCAACTATGTTAACAATTAAATCACCTTCGATACCTTTCTTAATCGAATTTCCCATACCACTAACTCTTAACATCTCACCATCCATCAAACCTTTAGGTATTTCGAATTCATAATCAACTATACCTAATTTAACACCATTACCACCACAACTATTACAAGGTTTTATTAACATTTCACCAGAACCTTGACATTTAGGGCATACCACACTATTTTGTATTCTCCCAAAGGGAGTGTTTTGAATTTGGTTTACCACCCCTTGTCCTTCACAAGGGGTACATTTAGATGTCTCACCACCAGTATTATTACAAACTGAACATTTATTATTTTTACGATATTTTATTTTTTTATGAACACCACTATATAAATCTTCTAAAGATAATTTAATATTAATTCTTACATCATTACCCTTGTTTCTAACATTTTGTCTTTGGCTACCACCGAAAGGATTTCTTCCACCAAAAAACTGAGAAAAGACATCTTCCATATTCATTCCACCAAAAGGGTTTCCACCCCCTTCCGCAGTACCAAAACGATCATAATTACTTCTTTTTTCTGAATCAGATAAAACGGAATACGCCTCAGCAATTTCTTTAAACTTATCTTCAGTATTTTTATCGTCAGGATTCTTATCTGGATGGTATTTTAGTGCTAGTTTCCTATAAGATTTTTTAATTTCAGATTCATTCGCATCTTTACTAACACCTAGTATATTGTAATAGTCTTTACCCATTTTACTTTAATAGTAGTTATATTATTTAAATGTTTTTTTTACGTCACCATTATTATATATGTGTATTATAAAACCTTTAGTGTTACTATTTACTTCTTTTCCTGATAAATTTATAGTGTGTATAATTTCTTTTCGTCTATCTGGATCTAAAATTGTGAGAGATATAGGTGGGAATTCTTCATATACCCCATCGTAGTCAGTTTGTCTTAACTTATAATAAGTTACCCCATATATTATGGTTTCGTCATACCAATTGTATTCCATCAACTGGTTAGTAGTCCCATCTCCGTCTATTTGGGCAACCTCGACCCAATCATGTGCATTAAATGACTTAAAAACTTTATAATGTTCATTATTTACTTGTGAAGCAACAAACCAAGTTAAACAAATTAAATTATTATGTTCTGCTGCCTCAAATGAAACTAAGGTGATCGGTAGTGTACTTCCTCCGTTAAAACTACACCCAGTACACCCAGTTGCGTCTCCAAATATGGTACCAGCACCACTACTAGTACCATCAATAATAACTTCCCCATTCCCTACAATGGTTGATCCTGCACCCGCTTCAAAATCATCATCGATAAGTAATTGACCATCTATAGTGACATCTGTGGAGTTATTAGCGTTCGCACCACTTGATAATATGTGTAGTATTCCACCAGCATTTACTAACACAGTTGACCCATTTTTAAAAGTTATATTTCCTGACACATTTAATCTACCATTTACTATAAGTGTCACACCTGAATTTATTTCTAAACTATTAGATAAATCAATTACTGTTGCAGTTGCAATGATAACATCGTCATTCAACTTAGTCCCCGCAGTTAAAGTGGGGGGTACTCCCGCAAGCCAATTAGTACCAATATCCCAATCACCGTTGGAGACACTCGTATATTGTGACAATACCAACATAGGTATCACCATAAAAAGTAGTATTATTTTTTTCATATTTATTTATTATTTGTTTTTTTTAACCTAATATAATTATTACATCCCTCTAAACTACCCTCATATAACACTTTATATCCATCATTACTGGTTACCTGATATATGTGGTTCATTAGGTTTATAATTTTCATATTATAATTATCTTTATTTTAATTACTATTTATTATTAATAATAAGTATTTTTTTTTTAAAAATAAAGCTATGCGTTATAAAATTATTATCACAAAAGACGGTAAGAAGAAAAAATTACTATATGAAGGTAGTAATGAAAAGATTGCAAAAGAAAAATATTATACTGTAAAAGACAATAATAACGTACTATTCCCCAAAAAAAACAATGCATATAAGAAAGTAAAGCCAGTTCATTATGAAATTATGTTTCTAAAAGAAAAAGAAGATTTAGATTCCCCTTTTTATGTTAGAGATGAATTAGGTAGAAATAAACCTGTAGATATTAAAAGTGACAAATGGAGTTTAATACATAAAGACGATTTCTTATATGAGGAAAAATTTACTGTTTATGGGTACGATGAAAGATTAGAAACAAAAGATATAATCAAAAAAATAATACTTAGGAGAAATAAGAAAGATAAAATTAAACAAATTAATTACGTAATCAACAAAGTATTAATATATCAAAACGGTGACTTTGATGTGGTAGTATGTAAAAATAGTTCTGACGCTAGAAGATTATATAAAACACTTAGAGAATTTTGTGAAACTAATAAAGTGATTAATATTATGTTTACTGGATTAGTTGGTAAAAGAAATAGGACTAACCTATATAAAAGAATTGTAGAGAAAACTGGGTGGACAATGAATAAAACTTATCGTTCTTCTACTCGCCCGTAATTTGTTCATCTCCTATTTGAAACTTATTGGTTAAATCTTCAATTAAGTCATTTAATCTATCAAAATCTTTTTGTTCGTCAATATAGACAGGATTAACACACGTAATTTTTTCTTCACCATCTGTAGGTAAAAAGAATAGTCTTACATCATCTCCTTTATTCTCCAAATACTGTCTAACATTTTCACCATAAGTTGCAATCATTTCTCTATTTGAGAAAATACTTCTTTCTAAATAGAATACTAAAATTAAAGGTGTGTACTCTCTAGTTTGTGATCTAAATTTTTCCAATGAAACATAATCAATATCCTTTGTGGATATATTATGTTTCTTACTAAGTTTATTCTCCTTTTTTATTCTGTCTTCATCTCCCTCTGCCTCTAAACACTCTAAAGGATTTCCATTGTAATCGTTTAAATAAATTAGATAGTGTCTTACACCTTTTTCTAATTTAATATTCTTAGTAACAATTTTCATTTTTAATTTAAAGTTTAACTTCTTTGTTATTATAATACAATATTAGTGAAAATTTTTGACATAGTAAATACCTTAAACAAAAAAAGAGGATACTAAGAATTTAATACTTTACAACCTATCTGTTTTATTCTTTTCTCTATTTCTTCCTCATCTAACTCGCGATGTGCTTTACCAAAATCAGGTTTTTGGGGTAAATTGAAGTCTTTATTTTTTATTTTATCCATAGAGGGGCAAGATATAAGATATCCGGCTGGAACTGAATCATAAAAAGGAAATCCACTACGACCTGGGTAATATGAATCTGTAGCAGCAATTACCTCATCTACACCCAAAGCCGTAGCCATTCTACTTACAAAATAAGGGTCATTTCCGATGTAACAACCAGTAAATTGTACCTTAGTTGTGGGCTTTGTAAATGGGGCTAAATATTTTAAAAACCTCATCCCATTAGTATCATTAATTGTAAATTTTCCACATCCTGCTTGATTGGGTTTGCCGTGTGTTCCTATATATAAACTATCTAAACTATTTTTATATAATACTTTAGGTCCTTTATAAGCTTTGCCGTCACTTGACATTTGACGTATAATACGAATTACATCACTAATACTCATATCAGCAGTAACTATAATATCTCCATACCCAATACCTTTCAATATATATCCCAATGCTTTTTCGTACCATCTATCAGGATCGGTTTGTATTATCTCTAAATTTTTAATAGGCTCTCCTTGTTCTCTTTCTTCTTCTTTAAGGATAACCCTACTAAATTGTGACTCTGTAACAATTACTTTCATACTATATAAATATAACGCATAAAAAAAAGGGAAAGTATTTTTGACGTACTCTCCCTTTTAATTTTTTGGTGTCGGAATGGGGGTCCAGTTTTTATTTAACGTAATGACTGTCCCTACGGTAGATTGTTAACTCAGCCCCACTGAGTGTCTTATTTTTACTTGTGACAAAGCCAAGAGGTATGTTTTATAACCTAAAGGATGGGACTATCCCATTTTAAACCTCACCTATGGTTACTCCCTTTATAAGTTTGGGTAAAGGGAGAATAAAACCTCTTGATCTACATTCTAGTTCATAAGATAGTTTGCAGAAACCATTCGTTTTACACCACTACATTTTGTGTTATCAGAATCGTTAAGTCACTTTTCCTCAACTCTAAGTGGTCCCCCGACTAAACGGTTTACACTTTTCTGGGTGAGGTGGGTTAACTAAGCCCTTCTCTGTTCTGGTTTTTGTTTTTAAAGTTAAATTTGCTGCAATTATTCTTTAAATAACACAAAATATAATTTCAAAGAACGTTCTATACAGTTACTACACTGTATCTGTCGTCATTTACAGTATCCATCATTATGGATTCTGGTGTCATATTCTTTCCACCCAAAAGGGATTTAAGAATTGACGGACTAAACCCTGATACCAATGCCGTACCATTTTTATCAAACTCCACTGGGAAGTTACCCCCTTTGGCGTTTAGGTTCCAATAAATGATATTTGGTTTAGTGTATCCTGCCTCCTCATACATCGCCTCAATCATAGACTGTGCTCCGAGACTATCTCTTCGCGTCGCCTGATTGAATTGCATATCTGATAGAATCAGAATCTTTGTCGGCATATTACCTTCAGGTACATTGTTCATCTTCGCCTGATGTAGAATAAGGTTAAAAACCGCCTCCAAATCAGTTGACATCCCCCAATGCGCTCTCCTAAGTTGGAGTAGTCTCTCTGAGAGAGATCCAGTTAGGTATTGGAGTTGTGGGTTGTTTGAGAAAGTAATAAAGGCATCTTTAAAAGAACCTTCATTTCTCTCTGAGATGTACATACCCAAAGATACTGCGACATCCATACAAGATAGGTTAGGGTTTCCACCTACTTCAACACCCATAGAACCTGATACGTCTACTACGGGAAGAATTCTTTCAACAGAACCTTCCATCCAATTAGGTAATGACTCCCATTGTTTTTCAGAAACAATATTATCACCACCCATAGACATAGACTTAACAATGTCGTAAGGGTATACCGCCCCAGCGTTAACTTTCGCAGTACCATCTTGTAAAGACTTTTTATACTCGTTGTATCTTTCGTTATCATTTTGATTAAATGACTTCTGATATCTAGACGCCGCAAGAGATGGAATTTTTGAGTATTCAATTGACTCCCAATCTCCCGCACACATCTTAGACTCCACAACGTTAGTAAGTCCTACCAACATCTTTCTGTACTGTTTAGGTGTGGTTCTAAACAATTTACGTAGTTTGTTGGCTACAACACCTTTTCTCGGCATCCACTTCGCACAAAGACCGTCTCCGTTTGATAGGGCGGTTTTGATAAGGGAGAACATATCATCCTCCAACTCTGTTCCGAGTAGAACTAAAACATCGTCCCATCTTCCAAATTCAGGAATTAGTCCAATGTTCTTTCTAACTGTTTGTGGGGAGTTAGTGGTTAGGAAAGAAATTACATCTCTAAATGTTTGTCTTTCACCCGCACCACTTCTAACATCTCTTACCCAAAATAGGATTTTTGACGCAACTAATGGATTTTCATTGTACGCCTCATTAAAAAGGTTTACAACTTTATCCTTCGACTTTCCTCTCATCGAACCAATAGAGAAAAACAAATCTACACACTTATTAAGTGAAGTAGGATTTGTAATCATCCCATTATCCGTTAAAGTAACATTCTGATTTTCCACCATAGTCATCTGAGAGTTGTCCATAATTCTGTTTTTAAGTCGTTTTTAATGTTTGTGAGTACAAATATAGTAACTAATTATTGAAAAGTCAAATTTTTTTTAAAAAAAACTTTAATTTTTTTTAATTGTCGAACCAAAATACGATTCTAACATCTTCTGGATCACCCAATATTAATAGGGAATCAACTACATCTTTAAAGAAAAAAGAACCCATACCTATATCATATAATTCTTTCTCAGACATTTTATAGTATTTACTATCTATTAGCTCTTTTACTGTCAAATAACTATGTGAGTGACCATCAACATCCCATTCATCTGAAAAACCACAAACTTCTGTACTAACATCTACAGGTAAACCCTTTGCAAAATCAGATATAGTTTCCATATTATAATCTCTAACACCCGCTAGCGCTCCAAACAATCTGTAATTACGTCCACGATATGGTTGATCGGTTTTAGGGTTAGGTAATTTACTACTGTCATTCCACCAATCGAAATTTGGATCGTCTGTCACTCTTTTTTCTATATCTTTATACACTTTTTGTTCTAACTTATCAGAAGCTTCGGAACCTTGATAATATTTTTTAACTATCTTAAATGCTTCATCTTCAGTTAACCCATACCACTTTGACATGTAATCTACGATCATACCTACCATATTAGGATCGATAAATTGTCTACCTATCTTTTCCCAATTACCTGTTTTTGAGTTTCTTTTTTCTGCGAACATATGTACATCACATCCCATAATTCTTTTTTTACAAATATAAATATTTTATTTTAAATAACAAATTTTCCAGTGTCAAAAAAGTTTTCTATTATTTCATCTAATCTATCTGTGGATTCGTTTTGTTGTAGTTTACAATTACCTTCTACCCATCTGTAAACAGGTCCATTATTCCAGTTTACTCTTATAGTAAGTCTAGCCTCATCTCTTTGCCCTTTAGTTGACCAACTTAAATCATAACTATCTTTAGGTAAGAAATTATATTCACTGAAAAATATGCCAACAGTAACATCATTAATACTTTTAATAATTTCCCAACCCTTACCTCTTTGGTTATCCACGTCTTCTTGTAAACTTTCAGATAACTTAGTTATTACAGATTCAAACCTATCCATAAAAAGAAAATTTTCTTTTTGTGACTTTGTAAAATTTTTAAATGCACCATAAAATTCAATTAAATGATAACCATCTTTATATGGTGTATCTTTTACCTCCACAGGATCTTCAGGTTCTAAAACAAAATCACCTTCTAAATTTACAGATACTAATGTTTTAATATCGTATTTAACAGTTTCAGTAGTCACAATATCTTTATAAAGATAAGGTACAATATCTCTATCTATATCTAACTTAGGGTTACTTACTTTATTAAGTAAAGTTTTATTATATCTATAATCATTAGATATCTTAGAACTATTTCCTTCTCCTCCTGTCAACTCAAAGTATTTAATATCGTCACATAAATTAGCAAAACTTTCTTCGTATTGTCTGTTTTTTGGTGTTTCTTTTGTGAATACATATTTTATATCTAAAGTATCTAACTCATTAAAACCTAAATATTGTAAAAATTCACCTACGCTAATATCATCAATTTTTATTATATCTTTTAAATTTTTTATTTTATCTTTTATTGTACCAAAAATTTTAGCACCTTGCTCATCAGTGGTATTTGGTAATTGGCTTGTGTTAATGAGTTTCGCACCCAACATTTTAGATAATATATTTCCTATATGTGAAACAGTTCTTTGTGATTTACCTGGTATACTCATAAACACGCTTACTTTTTTTATTAATATTCTACCTTCATCAGAAAGAAGTACATTCATAACACTATTTTTAACATCATCTATAGTTATGGTTGTTGTTATTTCATTTTCACTTTTAGGTTTTCGTAATTCAAAAATCCTCTCTAAATTTTTTAATTCACCATTTTCTATGTCTATTAACCCTATCGACCACATACCATATCTATATGAACCATCCAATTCTATTTGATTCTGTAATAACCCTTTAAATTCATTTCCCGCAGTTTGTATTTCTTTTTCTAAATCTTCCTCAGTTTCAATACTTTCAAAATATTCGGGGTGTTCTCCTCTCCACTTTAATAGTTTTTCTCTAAATTCATCTGAAGTTTTTATGGGAGTACTACCTATTAGTTGTTGTTTTTCAATATCTTTAAGTATTCTTTCAGAATTTTCTACCCAACCCTCTAAAGTTTCTATATCATTAATAAAGTTAATTGGTTTTATATATTTAGGTAAATCTTTATAAGTATTTATAACTTTTCTATATAGTTTAATAGATTCTTCATAATTACCTCCCTTATATTTTTCTTTACCTTCTTTGATTAAATTATTGAAATATTCTTCTATTTTAGAAACATCTTCTCTAATGTATTTTTTGATTTTATATATTATATCTTCTCTTCCTGGTTTAGCAAATTTTATTTCTTTTTGTATTTCAGGATTGTTTTCATATATCTCCAATGCGTTAACTCTAAATTTTACTGAATCTACATGATTCCCTTTTTTTGATTCCTCACTTCCTTTTTTTAACTCACCAAAAAAATTATAAATCAATTGTTTTTGTCGATCTAATTCACTATATAAAATTTCTAAATTTTGTTTTTGTTCATCAGGTATATCTATTTCATTCAACACCAATCTACCAGTGTCATAAAACTCCTCAACAATTCTATTTAATATGTCATCATATTCATTCATACTACGCAGGTTTTATATTTTCTGGATCAAATACAATATATTGTTTTGACCACACTTGTGTATCTTCATCCGCAGTGTCATTCCACATATCCTCACCTATGATGATTCCATCATAACCTTGTTTAACCAAATCATGCATCAATCTTTCTCTACCACCACGAAACCCTTTCGACTCCGCAGCCTCAATATAGCCACGCCAAAAAGAATCATAATAATAAGGATTTTCCAAATTAATGTGATATGGCTTACCTTGTCTTTCCTCACGTCTAACTGATCTGGAAAATTTTTCAACGTCACTCTTACTTTCACCAAACCATATCCCACCACCTTTGTGGAAGTTATCTAATCCTCCCGCTCTCCAAACTACATCGGTAACTTTACTATCAGGGAATTCTATTTCATTTTCTGGGTTATATTTTTTAGACATATAAGGATTCTCTTCCCTATCCTTCTTAAACCCCATATCCATAAAATCTTCTAATGAACCACCACCAAGCTCATTAATTAACATTATATCTTTTATCCTATTTATTTCTTCGTTTAATGTTTTCATATATTATAAATATCACACTATTTTACATTTTTTAAATATTTTACATATTTATAATAAAACACGTAAAAAAATGAAAAAAGTAATTAAATTAACCGAAAAAGATTTACAAAAAATTGTTAAAAAAGTAATTAAAGAAGAAATAGAATTTAACGTTGATGATACTAGTTTCGGTGTAGATGGTGAAGAAATGGAGGGATATTCTTCAACTTATTCATATTATGACCCAAAGAGGAACAATTACCAAACCACACGTGGAACATATCAGGATCATAATAAAGACGAATATTCTGAAGAATGGGAAGATTATGAATTCGATGATTACACTGAATTAAAAAGGAGTGACATACCCAACGATAGATGGAGAAATTTACGTTCAAGGAAAGGATTTGACTCTATGAGGGGTGACGATGGTAAAGTACGTATTAGGAAAAATCCTCATCACTATAGAAGAAATACTAAAAATAGTCGTTATTAATCCTTATAAAACTGTTTAAGGTACTCAATATTATTTTTCAATACATCTTTACCCAAAAACCTTTCTGTAAAGTTATCATTTCTAAAGTATAAGTTAATTCCGTTACTATCGGAAGTTTCACCAGTAAATATATCAATATACCTATACTGCGGTTTATCGGTACTTCTTCTCGCAGTGTATGATTTACTTTTAACTTGTACCAAATGTATCTCACCTTCTTTTTCCATAATAAGATCCACACCATACTTCATATCTATAAAGTCTCCATTACCACCTTCGTATAATGTTGTATAACCTTCTTTCTCCAATAACACTTTAGTTAGGGTTTCAACATAATCTCCCGCCTTTGTATTGTATCTTGTGTTATATGTAAAATCTTTATACTCATCAATGGGAAAATATTTATTTAACAACGACTTCATTGTTTTACCTTTTAATGGTAATAGAAAGTTTTTTATCTCTGTGGTATTCATTTTGGATAACTTATCTATTTGCCCACCTTTAAGGAATAAAGTTGTTAGAAGTTCTGATAAGTCACTGTAATTGGTATTTAGTTTATTAACATAGTCCCATTCTCCATTCTCATCTTTAACCAAACAACAATTATTTAATTTCTTTGTGTAATAAGTACCATCCGATTTTTTAATGATATCATCAACTTTACCAGTTCTATATAGATACTCCATTGGTTTTTGATACTTTGGATTCATATCTTCACAATCTCTAATCTCATCCAATATACTATTGATTGTATCCAACATATTTAAACCACTTCTATCTCCTAACCAACTACCTAACTTTTTAATTCTATCACAAACCAATTTCTCATTACCATAGAAACGGTCACAACAATAGTAATCTATTTCTCTTTCTTCAATTAGTCTGTCAGCTTCATCTCTTTCTTTTTGTTCTGATTCTACTGATGGGTGTGTTAACCCTTCTGGTTTATCATCACTTAAGATGTAATCCATTAAATCTTCATTTGTATTTTCTCCTTTACCCATCTTCTTTGTTTTAGTTTATATTTTCACTCATCTTTGTTTTATATTAATTAAAATATTCTATATATATCATATCAATCTATTAACCCCATTTAACTTCCTACCCAATTCACCTAAACCTAATTTATTCAATCTTATTACAATTTTATATAAATCCCCATGTATCTCACCCCTTTCTTTTACAATTTTTTCCATCTCTTCTGGGTTATCCTTCAAAAAGTGTTTTTCTAACACATCATAGTTGTTCAACTTTTCTAATTTATGTTTACTATCATATTTAGGTTTAGGTAGTTCTTGCCACATAAATAGATGATGGTTGTGTTGCTTAACCCATTTTTGATGATCGAATCTTTTATACGTATGTACTTTACCTTCACCATCAACAACCCTAACTAAATGATATTCTTTCTTTACTGATTGTATGTCCATAAAACAATATTATGGATTTTTTTGTAGAATGTCAAACTTATTCTATTTCGAAAATAAAAGTAATACCCGCTAAGTTAATTTCAATAACTTCGTTGTGAACAAAATTTGTTAGATTGTTGTTTGTGTTATAAAATAACTCTTCATCTAAAGTTTTATGTGTGTCAGAATCTAGTTTATACATTATTGTTAAACCTTCTGTGGGTATCATTTCGTTTTCCACACACTCATTCGCTATTTCTAAAACTTTATCTAAATTCATTTAAAAAACTTCCATAAGTCTTTCCCAAAATTTTCTAATTCTCGATTTCTTAATTTTGGTTACTTTACCACCATTATATTTAATGTGATTACCCAAACCACTTTTCACCTGTTTAATGAATTGCTCTTTCTTAAGTTGGGTTTTTTCTTTCTCCATCTCAATATCGGCATTAATCTTACTATACTGATCCATAATTATAAGTATAACTAAAAAATTCGAGTAAGTGAAGAGAAAAGGGTTGGGAATAGTGGTTTTGGTAAGTCATTTAAGTCAAACCAACCCCAATCTATATTCTCATCGTTCAATTTACATTCATACTCCTCATCACAATAACCCAAATATAAATCATATGGATAACCCATATCCCATTGGGTTTCAAAAGGTACGTATTTAATATTATCTGATTCTATTTCAGTTTCTTCAAACAACTCTCTTTTAATCCCCTCTAAAATACTTTCACCTTCTTCAATCTCTCCACCGAATACTGACCAACATTTTGGGAAACTTCCTTTATCACTTCTTTGTCCAAGTAAAAACTTATCTCCACATATTAATAAAACTCCTCCGTATTTTTTCATTTTTTTTATAGTTTAAATCTAATATAATTATCTTCTATATCTTTTGGATTAGATTTTTTATTTTTATTAGGTTTCCAATATTCAAAATGTAAGTGTGGGCTAGTACTAGGACCTTTATTCCCAACAGTACCTATCAACGTACCAGATTCTATCCTATCCCCTTTTTCCACAAAAAATTCATCACAATGAACATATCTAGTCTTACTTCCATCATCATGTTTTATTTTTAATGTGTAATCACCTTTTTCTATTACTTCTCCTGTTTGAAAAACATATATTTCAGTTCCATTTGGGTAAGGGTAATCTTCTCCACCATGCCAGTGTTTTCTACAGTATCTTGTTTTACCTTCATTACATAAAGAAGGTATTGGATCTCTCCATCCATAATCCCTACTATTCCCGTAATTTGATGATGGTTTTATTAAATTAGTTTCGTCAATATCTAAAATTTCAAATGTTCTTTTAGGTTTACCAGAATTAACCCATTCTTGACCAACAACACTGAACGCTATTTCGGTGTGATTATTCATTTTATTATAATTTGTAGTTATAGTTGGATCACTTTTTGTTTCACAACATTCTTTAAGTTTATCTGTAACTTGTTTAAGTCTACCACTATCCTGATTAATCCACCACCTGAAATCTTTAACGTTATTATTGTTTATAATATCATCATAATAATAATCTGTATCTGACAGATTATCATAAATATTAGGTATGCAGTTTTCACAATCTAAAATTTCATCATCAGATAATACATACTTAGGTTCGTCACCATATTTACTTATTGGTGTTGGTTTAACTTTTTTATTATATTTTAAAATATCTAACACTAAACCACCCGTTCCCCAAGTTTTAAGTTCTGATTTTTCACTTGCGATTTCTTCTGCAGTAATATTATCATTTTTTAATTTTGTAACTACATTATTATATCTACCATTAGTCAATGTCTTAACAGTATTTTTTAGTCCCGACTCATAGGTTTTATAATTTCTTACACCAGGTGATGTACCACTAGGACATTCTCTACATCCCACAGGTGTGTATCCTCTACCACTTTTTAAACAATTATAATAACATCCCTCATTAACTTCGTTTGGTTGTGTGGTCGCAAAGGGATTATATGTTGATTTAGAACTTTCTCCCGTTCTCCAAGAGTAGAAGAATAACATTTTCTGACACGTTACATTCGCATCAATAGACTTTAAAATATCTTGATAAAATTTGATATCCATATTAGGTGGTGGTACGAAATTCCTTTTTTCTCCTTTACTATTTAAACCATAATCACAATAAGAAATATCCACTACATCTGCAACATCGTCATTATCTTCTACATCTGCAACATCGTCATTGTCTTCTACATCTGCAACATCGTCAGTATCCTCTACATCTGCAACATCGTCCCATTGGTAATCATCGTCTAACCCACTATCAAATCCAAAATGTGATGTCGATATTTTATCTTTAGGGTCTTTACTGTCTTTTATAAACTCTTTTAATTTTTGTTTAAGATAATCAATTTCTTCGGGTTCGTATTTAGTACTATCAATATATACAACACCATTTTCTATTTTATCAACATATAAATCTTTATTATAAAGGAGTTGAACTAAATATAATAGATAATTTAACACATTTAATAAATCTGGATGTGCATCATATTCGTCTTTTGGGTCATTATAAATTATTTTTTTAAACCTCTCTGTGAGTAAATTTCCCTTACTAACTAACCTTTTATATTGACTCTCTGTAATTATTAATACCTTTTTCATACTACCGTAATTAATCTTAATAATTTTCTTTTTAAATATCCACCACTCATTTTTAATTTTTTATCAATGTCACCTAAAAACTTATCCATACTTTTAACTTTAGGTATACCATCTTTAGAATAATAACACATCATAATTTTATATAGTTGATTTATCCTATCTTTATCTAAATTATTTATTTCCTCTAAATAAATATTAGGTTTATATGATAACATCGTTTCTACAAAAGTATATATAGGATTTTCTTTTAAATATGACATAAATTCTGTTTTATTCTGAGGTTTTCTTTTAGATATCATTGTTGCTGCTTGTTGGATAAAAGCGTTGTTTTCAAAAGACAATGCCACATATAACATATAACCTATTCTATCTACTGCGTCACCATATATCGATCCTTCAGTATAAATATTCTCACACCCTTTCAACTCCTTTGGGTTTTCTAATCCCCTATTCACCCATTCGTTGAGGTGCATAAACTCATGTGATAGATGTGAAGAAAAATAATAATGTAATGTGGGTATATTTATATCTTCACGATTTTTAGGAATTGTCATAACTACTTCTATTTCAGCATCTAATATGTTATAACTACCATCATCATTTTCTACTATCTGTGTGTAAAATGGTGCATAGTTCATATCTATAGAAGCGTCATCATCCTCACTTTCTACTATAATGACATGTATTATGATACTATCTATAGGTAAGTCTTCATAGAAATCCTTTCCCTTTAACTTCAAAGATAATTTAGTTAGTAGATATACATCTTCTTTAACATCTTGTTTTATAATCTTAGGTAATAGTTCATCTGTAACATAATCCGCCCATTTTTCAACGTTTTTAGAATAACCTCTAGATTCATTTATTACATTATCATATTGTTTTCTATTTACAATTACTTTCATATTGTTACCTTTATACTAATAAATATCATAAAAAATTTAATAAAATAAACATTATGGAATTACTATTAATTATTTTGGTCGGATACTCAATTTCTAATATTGTGGTGTTCGGATCAATATTTAGCGGTTTAAGAGAAACCGCAGACGTGTATAACCCAAAATTCTTTGGGAAACTGTTATCTTGTATGATGTGTACTCCTTGGTGGGTAGGATTTTTTCTATCTTTAGGTGCACAAATAAGTGGATATAGTGAATTCTCACCATTTTATAATAATGGTTTAGAAAACATATATCTTTCATTATTTTTAGACGCTTGTTTAGTGTCTGGAACAACTTGGTTAATACATACAGTACAAGAAAAATTAGAGGTATAAAAAAAAGAGGAGTTAAACCTCCTCTTTTTTTTCTTTACTAACCCCATTTTTATTAGATGGTGGTAACTCAATACCATTTTTTAACACTACACCTTCTTTATTGGGTGGCGATATGGGTATGTCGTTTAAAGTGGGTTCTGGTATCGTCTCTATAACAAATTTTAACTTTTCCAAATCTGTTAGAGACTTATCACTGAACAAAACTTTTAATTCCTCAATTTTAGCTTTAAGTAATGTTAGTTTATTTTCTTTTTCCACATTAAAGTCTATCACATACTCAACATGATTTAATACACTATCGATACTATCACCTTTATCTTTTGGGAACACCATGAAATAATTCTCATTAGTATTACTAAGTTTATAAGTAACCGTATCCGATTCAAACATATCCCAATTTTTCAACAATACCACATCCACAACAGGCAAATCTTTTACAAATCTTATACCTGTAACATATGGTCTTAACTCATTTAATTTTTCTTGAAACATAATACTAAGTTAGGTAATTTATTATTGATGTTATAAAATAGGATATTGATAACCCCAACGTTATTAACGCAGGGTTATCTATTTTAAACTTTTCCTCTAATCTAAGACTCCTAATTAAAAAAAATACATTTCTAATTATGACAAGTGTTGAGAACACAAAAGTCAATAAGTAAAGTTTACTAATAATATCCTCCATAACTTTATGCGTTTTTCTTACTAGAAACGTCTACTCTGATTTCTTGACAAAGGTTCTTAACCTCTTGACATCCTTTTCTTACTCTAGTCCCTGCAGCTTTATTACCTTTGTCATAAAACTTTGTGAAGTCATCTTCTAATCCTGCGACTAAACTTTTTAATTGTTCGTACAATTCCATTTTAATTTAATTTTTAATTTTTGTTATTATTTTCATCATTATTTAATGAACCCATGTATTCACTTAACATGTTTATCTTACTATTCGTTTCAGATATTTTCCCCAATAAGTTATCGAAATCTATTTTCTTATGTATTGTAGGTTTTGTTTCATCATTTAAAATCCTATTAATATCTAACTCTAAACTATCTCTTTCGGAAATTAAATCAGATAACATAATCTGTAAAAACTTTAATTTTGTGTTCATAATATATCAATATTACAACTAAAAAACCATAAAATCAATAGTAAACTTACTTTTTTGTTTTAAAATATAGACTTTTATCAAACATTTTATAAAGTTCAATCATAATATCTATATCAGATTTAGATTTTAATCTACCAAAATTAAATGACTGATCCCCTAACATATCTAACTTTTCTAACGATCTGTTAGGGTCTTTATAAAATAGCTCTTCATAGAAATATAAAAAATACGCCTTTAATTTTTCTAAATTATCAAAAATTATATTTTCTTTTTTAAAATTTTGAATTACTTTATTAAAACACCATAGATAGTGTTCTTTAGTTTCTCTGTCAGAATTAATATATTCTGCACCTAAATAAGTTTCAGTTATTAGTTTATTTAATGTTTTGATAAAGTCATAATAAAGACCACACCTATCATATTTAATATCATTTGCCTTATATAGCAAATTCATTTGTTCAAAAGTCAATGGTTGTACTATATAATCCATAAATTCAGAATTGTCCATATAATAAATATAATTAATAATTTACTTTTTATAAAGATAATAACATATCTATTAATTCTGGTTGTGGAAACATATCAAATTTTGTACTTCTACAATTAGTATGTGACCATAACCCTTTTGTATCATTACACATTGATACACTACAAATATCAAATGCTTCTACACCTTTTTCTCTAATTAAATCTGGTAATCCTTTTCTCACATCAATACCATCTCTTTCTCCTATAAACTGTATTAATTTTTTAAGTTCTAAAATTTGTCTATCTGAATATTTGTGCCAATACTGATATCCTCTAAATTCTTTTTCTAACTTAACAACTTGTTTACAATCTGCTTCAGTACCAACATAAGTATAAAATTTACCTGGTGTCTTTTTAATCCAAGTTTTAGTCCCACCGATTCTTTTATAATAACCACCTTCAGTTAACCAACCAAAGTTATTTACTTCAATACCTACTGACGCTCTATGCATTATATTATTTCCAATACCTAAGTGCCAACCATATCCACCTTCAGGAAATGCCTGTACTACAACACCATCATATTCTGTGTCGTTGTTAGTTATCTTTTGTCCACCCAATACAAATTCTGTTGCAACTTGTCCTCTACTATCTCTCGCCCAATGACTAATTGTATTAAATGGGTTATTCCAACCTGCAGTATGGTGTATAAAAATCCAATCTTTCTTTTCAGATGTAGTCCTATACTCATCTTTAGGCATATAAGATTTTTCAATTACTAAATCAAAATCTTCTGGTACAACTGGTTCTTCCATTTCGTCAGTTGTTATTACACCTAATTCATATGCTTTATCCCAAGTCCTCTTACCTACAATACCATCTGCAACTAAACCATTCGTTCTTTGAAATTCTATTGTTGAGTTATGTGTTAGGTTTCCAAAGTCACCATCTACTTTATAATTATATAATTGAAGGTTTTTTAAAAACTCTTGCCAATATTCTACTATTATTCCTTTACTACCTTTCTTTATAGTCTCCATTTTTTATTTTTATTTTTTTATTATTGTGGTGGTTGGTGCGCATTAATATGATCCATATAATCTAATATAATTTCTGTGGGGTATGGTAATTCCTCACCCACAAATGTATTAAACAAATCATCAAAATACTTTTTTAATGTTTCTTCTTTTAAATTTATAGGATATTTAATACCCCCCAAAGAACCTGTTGATAATGTTTCTTCATGTCGGTGTTTGTTTTTCCTAGCGTATGTACCATTATAATCAGATAAACCATCATCCATCGATAATATATCAAAACCCAATTGCCCTTTTTCAAACATAGCTTTAGAAGGTATAAATGAACAATACCCAACAACCGTTGGTACATCTCTTCCCCATGTAAATAACTCTACCGCAGTAGCGTATTCTGTTAATGCTTCAGATATATCACCCATAGGTGTATCAACTTTCCATGTAATACCATCCACATCATATTCTTTACCAATATAATTATCATACATATATTGTAATAGTATCGGTCTTAATAATTCATAATCTTTTATTAGTTCTATAGTGGTTTCTGTATCAGTTGATGGTAATTCATTAAAAAGAACGTCACTATTTTTTAAATAAAATTTATAAAGTTTAAATAAATGATCGTAATCATCATAACCTAACGCCTTAGAAATCTTAAGTAATTTTTCACCGTCACTTAAATCCCATTCATTTTTCGTACCATCCCTACTATAATAAAACCCTTTTTCGTTTATAAACTTATGAATGGTTTTTAGTATACCTCTATCTAATTTAGAAATATCTAAAGTATCTATTATTGCCTCTGTTAATATATTTTTAAATTTCATATATTAATAAATATTATAGAAAATAAAAAAGGTACCCAAAAGGATACCTTTAATTTAGTAGTTGTAAAGATATATTATAATAGTTTCTTACCTTTAGTTGATTCAAATAAATTCTTAAATGTATCTGTCTCTTCTGAATAATCATTTGTCTTACCCATTGAATCAGAATATTTATAGTTGAATAGTTTTTTCATCTTTTGAGTATCCTCAGTAATCATAGTTTTATTTTTGTATGATAACACAGTACCTTCATTTAATTCTTCGTCCCATCTAACTTTAAATGTTTGAACCCCATCATCCATTAAAAATACTTGTCCATCATTTTTATAATGTTCAGGTATTAACTTTTTCATCTCAAATTCGTTTTCGAATTCGTTTTTAAAATTTAATCTTTTCATTTTATCGTTTTTAGATTCTTTTGTTGTTACTCTCACTCTTGGTGTGTCTTGATATTCATCTGGCATATCATACTTATGTTTTTTATATTTTTCACTATTAGATTTTAACATTTCATCATAAGTATCATCTTCTTTATCACCTTCTCCGAAACCGTCTTTTGTACCGAATTCTTCATCGTATTCAGAAGTATCATTTAAATCATCAATTCTTTTCATAAATGAATTAAATATCTCAGTATCTTCATTATCATATTTTAAAGCTGACATTTTACCTGCACCTAATGCTTCGATTTCATACGCTTCTTCATAATCAGAACGATTTACTTTAGGTTCGATAAATTCTTCCTCTTTATCAAATTCATAATACTTTGACATTTTTTTCTCAAAGTCTTTTAACTCATCAGTATTGAAAGTACCACTTTCTTTTCTAGCTTTCATTGCAGTTTTTAAACCAGCAGGTTCTTTCTCTTCTCTGATAGTTATTTTAGTTTTTTTAGTTAAAAATTTACCTTTCATTTTTATCTTTTTTATATAAATATCTAAAAATTAGATAATGTTATTATTTTATTTTTAAATTCCCCTTTTTTATTGTTTTTACTACCCTTCCTTCATTGTAAAATTCTATCGCTTCTGGGCTTTGATTACAATATGGAAACGTTTTACATTTTTCTTTGACTCTTACTTTTTGATACCCTAAGTTCTTTAAAACATCATTAGGTTGTTTTTTCTTAACTGGTGCTTTACCTTTCTTACCCGCAGTACCCATAAACTTACTAGCTGGAAATCCTGGCGTATCATAAACACCACCAACACCACCTACAGTTGTTGCCTCATCTAATTCTACTTCCTCTTCTTCCAATACTTCCTTATCTTCATTAAATGAGTATAATTTACCTATTGGTAATCCAGTTTGTCTTTTACCTACTATACCATTCTTACTTGTAGGGATATCAGATTTTTTAAATACTCTTCTAACAGTTCCACCACCCATAGGTCCAACAAATGCACCAGATGAAGCTGCACCTGTAGCTTCTTCAATCTCATCTTCAGAATCTAAATCAATATACAAATCTTCAAAGTCAGGTTTTTCATCTCTTACTCTTCTTATTTGTTCAAACTCTTTAGGTGTTTCTCTTCTTCTATATTCTTTTCTGAAGTCATCTCTTTTTCTTTGTGCTATTCTATTAGTATTCAAATCCTCATCAACATTCTCTCTATAAGACAATTCTACACCATCAATTTTAACTTCACCACCATTATGTAATTTATCCATATCTGATTTAGAAATCCTAACTGTTTTTTTATTGTCACCCAACTTATCTTCAATGGCAATAATACCATACTCAGGATCAGTGTAGTAATCTGCATATTCTGAAATGTGATCCATTGCAATTTCTTTTGCAATATCTTTATCATCTGTGTGTTCCATTTCTATTTTTACACCTACATTGATTTCTTTTTTTATATCTTTAACATCTACATTGTGTTTTTCTGCTAAATCTTCTTCTGACATACCATCGGAATCTCCACCTTTAAGTTCTTCTTCTTCATTAAAAACTAGACTCCTTAAATCATTAACACCACTCTGTTGTGCCACCTTATGAAATTCATCACCTATTGAGCTTCTATCTTCATCTACTTTTTCGATTACATCATATGGTGAAGTATTTTTACATTTGATTTTCATTAAACCAATTAAGTTTTCCAACTTATCCAAATCCCTTTCTGGTAATTCATGTAACTTATTAAGTTGATTATACATTTTAATACCAACTTTAAGTTGATCCCAATTATCACAAGACATTATTACACTTCTAGTCTTCTGATAGTCTCCTGACATTTTTTCTCTACTCATTACTTTATACCTGTTAACCACATTTGTCTTCTCATCCACAACTCTCTATATAGTTTGACAAGAACGTCTTTATTTATTTCTACAATATCTTTTTTGAACTTACTACTCTTTAATTCTTTTTCTATTATCTTTAAAACTTTTTTTTCCAAATCACCACCAAAAGACTTTTTAATCTCTTTGCGTATCATAACACCGATTTTATTTTCATCAGTTTTAGTTAATTCTTCTTTAATGATTTGCTTAAGTCGTAAATCTTTCATAAAATATCTTTATTAATAAATATTAAGAATTTTATAAAAATTTACAATAAGATAATTAATGTCACTATGGGTAATAAAATGGAACCAATAAAACCTAATCTCTTTAGATTTCTTTGTTTTTTAATCTCTTTTTTTTGTTCCTTTATTGTTTTATCTTTAAGGGATATTTCTTCGTCTTTATTTCCAACTATCTCCTCTAAATTTTTTATGATGTTTTCACTATTTTGATTCTGTAACTTTAGTTTTTCAATGATATTATCTTTTAATATAATTTTTTCTTTGTTTAAACTATCTCTTTCTATATAAATATTTAATAAACTATCGGTAACCTCACATTCCAATAAATCTGTAAGTAACATTTTTGCATCATCCAAATACATTACAATTAATGTATCGCCTTTATCGTTTACTAATGACTCAATGTTTCCGTTTAAGGTAGTCTGACAAACCGCTGGTAACACCATCAACATCCAGACTATTAACGTGTTTATATATTTCACCTTTATTACGTTTTAGTTTATTTATTTGTTTTTCGTTATCAATTAATTTATCATTAACTGTTTCAACATCTATCTCTAATAATGATATCTGATTTTCTAATAAATTATTTGCAATAGATATACTATCATTAATCTCTATTAGAATTTTGTTTCTTTGGTTGAGTATGTTAATCTCTTCTTCATACATACTAATGTCCTTAGAAGGTCTAAAAATTATCATTGTAATAATTACTAACCCTAAAACAATAATAAAAATGTTTTTTATATCTATATCAAACTTCACCATACCCTATAACTCTCCTTCACCACCAAATGGTTCATCAATATTTTCTTCGGTTTCTAAAGGTTCTGGACCTTCTTCTGCATTTTCTTCGTCAACAACTTCATTCTTATATTCTTCTGCTATTTTAGTTGCCCACTCATTTGCCCAAGTTTCATAATACGCAACCAATTTTTGTATATGTTCTAATGATGATTGATCTAATTGTAATAAGTCTGCCGTTATGTAGACACCATTAGTGTCATCTAAGGAATAAAACCACTCCAAATTATTAGATGTAAACTTACCACTAAACTCTACGTTCTGTGCTTTAGGGTATAATTTAAATCTATTAAATTCTACTCTAGGGGTTACCGTATCTCTAAACTTTTTTTCTTCTTCTACTAACGCAGCAGAATC
>Ga0209425_10001484_pt1 | contig 27418 bp, 24 predicted proteins | sample COG_05_FD_184749 | JGI IMG/M metagenome (GOLD analysis project Ga0209425, IMG submission 184749) | Pelagic Microbial community sample from North Sea - COGITO 998_met_05 (SPAdes) (version 2) | ecosystem: Environmental > Aquatic > Marine > Neritic zone/Coastal water | place: Helgoland, sampling...
TTTCATGTTATAGTAATTTGAGTAAATTTCTGCAATTTCTTCATTATTTTTTTTACTTAATGAGTAAATATTTTTTGGATTAATTTTTTCACCCTCCTTTAATGGGAATATTTTTTTTTCTCCATAAACAGAACTAGATGACGCATAATAAACCTTTGAAATATTAAAAGTTCTAGAAAGTTCAGCAATATTGAAAAATCCAAGTATATTAGAATTAACATATTCTTTAGGGTTTGAAATTGAGTAACGTACGCCTGCTTGTGCAGCTAAATTTATAACAATATCAAATTTATTTTTTTTAAATACGCTCTCTAGTTTTTTAAAATTTGATATATCTATTTTATAAAATTTAAATTTTTTATTATTTTTAAAAAAGCTTAGTCTTTTTTTCTTATACGGCACGGAGTAATAATTATTTAGATTATCAATACCTACAATCTTAGAATTTTTATCTATTTTCAAAATTTTTTGACATAAGTGAAATCCTAAAAAACCAGCACATCCTGTGATTAATATTTTCATTATTTAACTATTTTTTTTTTCCAGTAGTTTAAGATTTTATAAATTCCTAAAATTAAGAGCAATATAATGCTTTGACCATTGTTATATCTAATTGTCAATTCTTCAACAAACATTTTTCTATATGGAATTGTACTGGAAAAACCTCCTCTTCTAAAAATTCCAACAACTTCATTTTTTTTTGTTGCTAAACCTTTCATCTTTTTTTTTACAATCATTCTATAAAAATAATCATAATCTGCATGGTATTTATATTTTATATTATATAAACCAACTTTTTTGGCTGAATCTCTTTTTATAAAAAATCCTGTAGAATGACTTGAGTAAAAACCCCAACTATACTTAATTTTTTTGGGTCTATAACCATATAAAACTCCCCAGTGCTTCTTAACACTTCCAAATATAAAATCAATTTTTGGATGTTTGTTTATATATTTTTTTATAATTTTTAATGCATTTTTTGTTAAGACATCATCAGAATTTACAATACAAATAAATTCACCTTTGGCAATTCTCATTCCTTTATTAAAAGCGTCATATATACCTTTGTCTTTCTCACATATAATTTTTGAAATTTTTTTTTTATATTTTTTTAATATTTTTAAAGTTCCGTCTATTGAACCACCATCAATTACAATATACTCATAGTTTTTATAATTTTGAGTAATTATACTTTTAATTGTTTCTTCAATATGCTTTTCTCCGTTTAAAACAACTGTTATGATTGAAAAAAGTGGTTTTTTTATATATGTCATTTGTCAAATATTAGTATTTATATATTAAAAAACAAATTATTTAATGCACCCTTTTTTAATTTTAAAAAAAATTTGTTTATTTGAAACCTAGTGAAAATAAAATTTAAATCAATTGAACTATTTGGCGTTTCGGGATCAGGAAAAACATTCTTAAGAAACAAAATAAAAAAAAAATTAATAGTTAAAGGATATAAAATTTTTGATGTAAGAGAAATTATTATTCTTTATATTGGACAAGTTGTAAAACTAAATTTTTATGAAAAAATTTTAATATTTTATTTTTCATTTCTTTTAAAATTTAACATTAAAACAACTTTGTGGAATAAAGCTTTATCAAAAGTTTGTGATAAATATTTGAATAAAGAACAAAAAAAATATTTATTTTTTAAAAAAAAAATGGATAAAATATTTTTAAAAAATACTGAAATGCAATTTAATTTCCATTACATCTGGATCAAAGAATTAATAATAGCTAATATGATTTTTGAAAAGTTAAAAAAATTTGATAATAAAATTATTTTTTTTCCTGATGAAGGATTTGTACAGAAAATTTTTCTACTTAATTATACAAAACAAAATAAAAATAAAACCTCAATCAAAACATATTTTAATAATAAAATATTTTGTGATCTTATTATTAATATTAAATCTCCAAAAAGTACTATTGTTAAGGTAAATGAAATTAAAAATAGAAATAAAAATGGCTGGATTTTAAAAAAAGATGAAATTAATAAAATGATAAAACTAGAAAAAAAAATAAAAAATACAAAATACTTTAAATTTGAAGTTCTAAAAAATTATAAAAAAATTAAAGATCAAATTAATAATTTAATTTATAGGTAATGAAGAAAATTGTAATTTTTACAAATAACGAAAGATCAATTAATATTATTAAAAAGTTAAAGCAAAAATATAAAATAAATCTTGTTGTTTTATCAAAAAAATATTTATCAAAAAAATTAACTTTAAAAATAAAAAAATTAATTAAAAAAACTGTTTATTTAGAAAATTCAAAAATGAGTTTATTAAAAAAAATTTCTAATGAAAAACCTGATTTTATATTATGCTGCGGATTTCCAAAAAAAATTTCCAAAGAAATAATAAATCTACCAAAGTACTGTACGATAAATTTACATGGTGGAAAAATTCCAAGTTACCTAGGAGGATCTCCATTAAACTGGCAAATTATAAATGGAGAAAATAAAATATATATTAGCTCACTAAAGATGAACGAAAAAATAGATGGTGGGCCACTGATTATACAAAAAAGTTTTAAATTAAATAAATTTGATAATATAGATGTTATTAAATCTAGAGCTAATTATATGTTTCCTAAATTATGCATTGATTCAATTAATCATGTTTTAAAAGGTAAAAAGCTTACATATTTTTCAAATAATAAAAAAAAATTTTGGAGACAAAGATCAAATAAAGATAGCAAAATTAATATTAATTATCACAGTAAATTGAGTGCTCATAACATAATAAGAGCATCATCAATAAAAAATTATCCAGCATTTATTGTTGTTGAGAGAAAAAAAATATATCTTTTCGAATCTAAATTATTAGATAAAAATATGAAAATGGAACAAAGCCTTATATTAAAAAAAAATAAATTATACCTAAAATTTTTTGATGGAATTTTGCTTATAAATAAATTCAAAGTAACAAATAGATAAAATATATAGAATTAAATTGAATAGAAACTTAAAAATTGTTCATTTGGTAGGAGGTGAGGAAAACTCAGGTGCTTTCAAAGGAGCAAATTTGCTCCATAATGATTTATGTAGAAGTAATATTGATTCAAAAATAATTTATGAAAAAAAAATAGACAAAAAAAGTTTATTTCTTAGAAAAATAAGACGTAATTATGAAAAATTTCCAAAAATATTTTTTCCAAAAAGAGAAGGTACATCTTTTAGTTCAGGGATAGTTGGTATAAATTTTTTAAAAGATAAAAGTTACTTAGATGCAGATTTAGTTCATTTACATTGGGTAAATAATGGTTTTTTTAATATTTCGCATTTATCAAAAATCAATAAACCTATAGTATGGACGCTTAGAGATATGTGGTCATTCACTGGAGGTTGTCATTATACTTTGGGGTGTAACAAATTTGAAAAAACTTGTCATAAATGCCCTCAATTAAATAGTAAAATTAGTTATGATCTCTCTACATTTAATCAAAATCGAAAAGAAAAATATTTAAAAAATAAAAATATTTCTTTTGTTGTTAATAGTAATTGGATGGAAAAAATGGCAAAGAAAAGTAAAATTTTACAAGATGAAAAAGTTTATACTTTTTTTCCATCTTTTGACTTAAATAATTTTTACCATGAATATGATAATACATTAAAAAATAAACTAAATTTAAATCCCCAAAAAAAAATAATTCTATATGGAGCTCAAAATATTGAGGCTAAATATAAAGGATTTAATTATTTTTTAGACAGTCTAGATAATTTGGATAAGAGTAAGTTTATCATAATTTTTTTTGGTCATCTTTGGAATGAAAACGAAATAAAAAAAAAAAAAATTGAATATATTAAACTTGGATTTGTAAATGATCCAAATTTTCAAAGAAAAATTTATTCCATATCTGATATTTTTGTGGCTAGCTCTCTACAAGAAGGCTTTCCAAAAACAGTAGCTGAGTCTTTATTATGTAAAACACCAGTAGTTTATTTTAAAAATACGTCAATTGAAGATATATGTGAAAGCAAAATAGTTGGAGGTTACGGTGCAAAGTATTGTGATAGCAAAGATCTTGCAAATGGAATTAATTGGTTATCTGATAAAAAAAATAACGCAAAAGATCTTGCTGAAAAGGCCTCAGTAAAAATATTAAAAAGTTTTAATTCAGAAATTTTAATCAAAAACTATATTACGTTATATGACAAAATAACTAAGATATAATTTTTATTAAATAACTTTAAGAAATTTTAAATATTTATATATACCTTTCTCTAAGGTAGTTTTTGGTTTGTAGCCAATAAGTTTTGTTGCTTTTTTAATAGATAGTGTTCCTCTTTTTGGGCGGAATTTATCCCTATTTTTTATTGTAAATTTTATTTTTGGAAAATATTTTTTTAATATACTCACAAATTCAAATAAAAATCTTCCTTTTCCGTTTGTAATATTAAATGTATTATTTATTCCATTTTTTCTTGTAGACGCTAGAATTACCCCATTCACCAAATCATCAATGTATGTGAAATCTAAACGCTCAGTTTTTCCATGAACATTTATATTTGAACCATTAATAGCTTTGTTTATAAAAATTTGACTAACTCTTTGGTTCATGTCTTTTGGTCCATAAACTGCTGATGGTCTTATTATTGTATATGGAATGTTATAATAGTTTGATAGACCTTTAGTAATAACCTCTCCAGCTAATTTCATTGTACCATATATTTCTTTTGGATTTGCACTTGAAGTTTCATTAACTATTTTTGTTTTAAAGTCGCCATAAATCATGCTTGATGAAAAATAAACAAATCTTTTAAAATTATAATTGCTTCTATTATTTTTAACAAATACTAAGCTTTCTAATATATTTCTTGTAGCATCAACAGATCCAATGCTTGCTTCTTTTGCATTTAAATTTTCTATTTTTGCTAACGGTAAAGCTGCCGTATGATAAATAAATTCTGGTTTATATTTTTGAAGTAACTTTAGTGTAATTTGCTGATTGTTAGCATCGCCTCTCTCAATTATTATATTTTTTACATTTTCTAATCTTTGTTGACGGTAATCTTTAAAATTACTTTTTAGAGGACTGATGAAACTACCAAAATTATCCAAGATTATACATTTATTTACAATTTTTTTCTTTAATAATGATTTTGCTAACTCGGAACCAATAAACCCCAATCCACCTGTAATGAGTGCACTTTTCATATAAATTTTTTTAACCATTTAAATGATATATTTTTAACATGTCTTACCTGTTTTTGTGATAGGTGTGGAGACATTGGTAAAGTAATTATATCATTCATTAATATCTCGGTATTTTTTAATTTTTTTTTATTAAATTTAGATAAATACCTTTGTTTATGAAGAGGAGGATAAAAATGAACAGATGCTTCAATTTTGTTATTATTTAGGAAATTTAAAAATGAATTTCTAAGGTTATTTTTAACTCTCAAAGTATACATTTGATAGGAATGTTTAATATTCTTGGGAACTTTTTGTACTTCAATAATATTTGGAAATTTTTTAAAAAATTCATTATATGAATTTGCTATTTTATTCCTTTTTTTATTAAAAAATTCCAATTTTTTGAGCTGAGAAATGCCTAAAGCAGCTAGATGATTTGGCATTCTAAAGTTATGACCAGGTAAAATTGCTTCCCTTTTCCAAGGAAATTTTTTATTTTTTTCAATTCCATGAGCTATAAGTTTTTTAACATAATTAAAATATTTTGAATTATTTGTTGTTAACATACCACCTTCGGTTGTGGTTATATTTTTTGTTGGAAAAAAAGAAAAACACCCAATCCCAAACGAACCAGTTTTTTTATTTTTATAAGTGCCACCGATTGTCTCCGCACTATCCTCAATTAATACTATGTTTCTATTTTTACATATTTTTTCAATAGATCTCATCTCACAAGGCATGCCACCAAAATGAACTACTATTACTGCAATTGTTTTTCTTGAAATTTTTTTTTTTATTTCCTGAGGATCAATGTTTCGAGAATTTAACTCGATATCTGCAAAGACAGGCGTACAACCAGCGTTAATGACCGCATTGGCAGTTGAAACCCAAGTCCAGCTTGGAATAATAACTTCACCCTTTTTTTTTAAAAGTTTTACAGCGCATTCCAATGCACTTGTACATGAGTTCATTGATACAGAATATTTTACTCCTATATATTTTGAAAATTTTTTTTCAAAAATTAAATTGTTTTTGCCGTGAGTAAGCCATCCTGTTTTTAAAGAGTCAGAAATAAGTTTAATTTCTTGCTTTTGAAGGCTTGTTATACTTAATGGAACTTTCATTTTATAATATTAAATACTTGTAATTTAAAATAACAAAAAGTAAACAAAGTATATTAAAATTTAAAACATTATGTGTGGAATAGTAGGCTATTATAACAGCAATTCATCCTCTGACGATATTAATATGCTTATTGACAAGATGAATAAACTTCAAGAGCATAGGGGACCAAATAGCTCAGGTAAATATATTAGTCCAAAAAAAAATTTTGGACTTAAAATGTGTAGACTATCAATTTTAGATTTAGAATTAGGTATTCAACCAATGCATTCAATAAATGAACGGTATGTAATCATTTTTAATGGTACAATTCTAAATTCTCCAGAGCTTAGAAGTCAATTAGAAAATAAAAATATCAAATTTTTTACTAAAAATTCTGACACAGAAGTGCTTTTAAATATATTAATTCATTATGGCACCGAAGGGTTAGATTATTTAAATGGTTCATTTGCTTTTGCTTTTTTTGATAAAAAAGAACAAAAACTAATTTGTGGTAGAGATAGATTCGGCTTGGCACCGTTCTATTATTTGTATAAGAATAATAAATTTCTTTTTGCATCAGAACTAAAATCAATCTTAAAGAGTGGTCATTCAAATAAAAGATTAAATAAGCAAAGTCTTTATCACTATCTAAGTCTTTTATGGTGCCCAGGGCCAGAAACAATAATTGAAGATATAAATAAACTTCAACCTGGCCATTTTTTAGAGTTAAATTTAATAAATAATCATCTAAAAATAAAAAAGTGGCATCATATCAAAATTGAGTCAGATAATTCAAAAAATTTGAATGAATGGAAAGAGTCAATATTATTTACTTTAAAAAGATCTGTTAAAAGATCAACTCTTTCCGATGTACCCCTAGCATGTGGTTTGTCTGGGGGTTTAGACTCACAGTCAATTGTTGGAATTTTGTCTGGGGAAAAAAAATTAAATACTTTTTCAATGGCATTTGAAGGTCATTCAGAAGGTCCTCTCAACGAACTAAACGAGTCAAGAATTGCAGCAAATTATTTTAAAACCAATCATAGAGAAATTTTAATTAATCAAGATGATTATTTTAAAGACTTAGATCAAATGGTTTATCACTTAGATGAACCATATGGAGGGGGCCTTCCTTTGTGGCATGTTTTTAAAGAAGCAGGGAAAAAATTTGGAGTTATTCTTACTGGGTTAGGTGGAGACGAGCTTTTTGGAAACTTTGGTAGATGGACACTATTAGAAAAAACTTACTTTAATTTAACCAACAATTATTATCAATTTAAAACACTTTTTTTTGATCGTAAGTATTTTTTTAAAGATAGTTTAAAAAATAAACTATTATTAGATAAAAATAAAAATTTTGAGAACACTTCTGAATTTATGTTCAATAAATTAAACAGTACAAATTTAGGAAATATAAGAGATAAAATTTTTAATTTAGACTTAGCAAATCAATTACCCGATGAATATTGTAACATGACTAATAAATTTTCAATGGCAAACCAAATAGAGGCCCGTGCACCTTTTTTAGATAATGATTTAACAAATTTAATGCAAACAGTTCCTTATAATTTAAGAACTAAAAAAAAAGACTTTAAATATTTATTGAGGGAAACTGTTAAAGAAATTTTACCAAAAGAAAATTTATACAATAGAAAAAGAGGCTTTGTGGGATTAGAGTCTCAGGCTATTAAACATAATTTCAAATATATAAAATATGAACTATTTAACAAAGACAAAATAAAAAAAGATCAAATATTTGATTATGATTTTTTATTAAATTTCTTAAATAGTTTTGAAAAACATGGAAAATATATTGACACAAATGATATTTTTATGAAAAAAACATATGACTTTAAATCATTATGGTCATTAATCATGTTTCAAAAATGGTATGATATTTTTATGAATTAATAAAAATTTTTTTATTTTAGTAAAAAATTTTTTAATTTTCTAAAAGCTATTAAGGGCACACTCATTAAATAATAAAAAAAAGAAATATTTATTTTATTAAATATATAATTTTCTACAGAATTAAAAATTGGATCTATTTTTTTACATTTACTACAAATTTCTAACACTTCTAGATATCTTTTTTTATTAATTAATATACATAAAAATAAAAGTATTTGTCTTAAATTTTTTTTTGTAAGAGATATATTTTTTCTTAAATAAAAAATATTCATATATATTTTAGTTTTTTTATTTATTTTATTTAATAACTTTTTTTGTAAAAAGTTAAGTTTATTTTGTATTAAACTATTTCCTTTAACTCCTTTTCCGAAATCTATTTCCTCTATATAAAAATCTTTATACATAAATTTAAATATTTCAGATGGAGTGTTTTCATTTTTATAAAACTCATAAATCCCAGGTTCAAACTCAGCAGCAATAATTGATGATCTAATTTTATTTGGGATGGACTTAAATATTGTTAAATCAATTCCTTGTAAATCAAACTTTATCCAATCAATATATTTGATTTTTTTTATATTTAACTCTCTACTTAAAGTAGTCGTTTCTAGATATTTTTTTTTTAAAACTTTAAATTTTTTATTAAAAGACCAGTTTTTTAATTCATTTTGATTTGGCTTTAAAATGCTACTACAAAAAGAAGATTGGGTATAATAAAATATATTTTTTTCTTTTGAAGGAGTGATAATTTTATTTATAATTTGATTTTTTTCTACATCATAATATTTACTGATACTTCTTTTGTCTGCATCAATCTTTATGATTTTTGAGTATTTTTTTAAAAAATTCCAATCATTTTTTAAATCTCCACCAGCTCCTAGATCTATTAATATGGGAGGTTTTTTTTTAAATATAGAGTGATTTAATATGTTAATTATCATGTATCCATTTAACATACTATAATATAAAATTATTTATAATGCTTAAAATACTTCACGTAAATTATTCGGATATTAATGGGGGAGCCGCTATAGGTGTAAAAAGACTTCATAAATCTCTTTTAAAAAAAGGTACAAAGTCATCATTGTTAGTAGCAGAGAAAAGTTCTCGAGAAGAGTCTATTTTTGGGCCTACATCAACTTTTGAAATAATAAAATTCTTGCTTTTAAAATCATTAAGTAGAGTAATAAAAAGATTATTTATAAAAACAACAAATCCTGAAACCTTTTCATTTAATTTTATTAAAACAAATATTTTAAAAAAAATTAATAATTTTGAATGTGATATAGTAAATTTACACTGGATCGGTAATGAAATGATATCTATTGATCAAATAAATAAAATAAATAAACCAATAGTTTGGACGTTCTGGGATATGTGGCCTTTTTGTGGTGCAGAACACTACACAAATAATAAAAGATTTCAAAATGGCTATAATAAAAATAATAAAGATTGTGTGGGACTTGATATTTCTAAATTAATTTGGAATAAAAAAAAAAAACTAAGTAAAAATATTGAGATTATTTGTCCATCTCAATGGATGTATGATTGTGTAAAAAATGGACAGCTATATAAAGAAAATAGTATTCATAAGATACCTTACAATTTAGATACTAAATTTTGGTCTTCTTCAGAAAAGGAATTTAGTAAAAAGTTTCTTGGTATACCAGATAATAAAAAAATAGTTTTATTTGGATCTTCTACATCAGCAAATAACAGAAAAGGTTTTGATATTATAATTAATCTATTAAATAATTTTAAAAATAAAGATGATATTTTTTTGATCTTGTTTGGACTAAAGCCTAATAATTTAGAAAAACTTCAAATTGATTATAAATATCTTGGAGAAATAAAAGATGAATATACTTTAAAAATTTTATATTCAGCATCTGATTTACTATTAATGCCAAGCTTATTAGAAGCATTTGGACAAATCTCAAGTGAAGCAGCAAGCTGTAGTGTACCATCACTAATATTTGAAAAAACTGGTATGAATGATTTTATAGAGCATAAACTTAATGGTTATGTTGCTATTCATAAAAATGAAAAGGACTTACTAAATGGATTAAATTGGTGTTTAAAAGATGAAAACTTGAGTAAAATTTCTCAAAATGCTCGAAACAAAATAATTGGATATTGTGATGATGAAACGGTTTCTGAAAAATATATTAATATTTATAAAAAAAAATTATCTTCGAATTAAACCAAAAAATTTATTCATAATTTGTTTTGTTAAATTTTCACTAACTCCTTTATTTTCCATATGAAATTGGACACCAATTATTTTTTTTTCTAAATTATAAATACCTTCTATTTCTCCATCATGAGCTTCTAAAAAAATGTTAAGATTTTCACCCAATTTGTCAATTACTTTACTATGAAATGAATTGACTTTGTAATTTCCTTGCTCAATTAAATCTTTTGAATTTACAAAGTGTATCATTTTTTTTATATCAATTTTATCATCTACAAAAGCTTGATGATTTTCATTAAATTTTAATGTTCCATTGAAGTAGCTATTGACGGTCCACATTCCACAACAGATTGCAAGTATTGGTATTTTTCTATCTAAAGAATGTTTCATAACCGCATATTCAAATTCTCTTATTTCTTCAGTGTACATTCTATAACCCCCCGCAAAAATTACACCATCTGGTTTTGCTCTATCTAAATATTTTTCAATTGATGAACTAGAAAAAGGTATAAGATTTACTATAGAATTAAACTTTTCAAAAAATGGATAGTATTTTTGCTCAACAGATATAAGTCTATCAATTTTAGTCTCAAAAAATCTTGGCGTAATAGCGAAAGAGAACATTATTTTAAATACATATTTTTTGACATTTTATTTAGTTTTAAATTATCATTATAGTAATATTTATTTACAATTTCTATATTTTTTTCATCAAAATAAAATTTTTTAAAGTTCTTTAAAGTTATTTTTTTTACATATTTTTTTTTCCAAATAAAATCAAAAAATCTTTGATTTATAAGTTTCAATTTTAAAAAACAATTTTGTTTAAAAAATTTTCAAATTTTGTAGGCTCTGTGATTGGAGTGCCTTTGTATCCTGGAATTTTGTAAATCAATTCATTTTTTGTTAACCGCTTACTTCCTGAAATACATTTTAAAATACTATTTAATAACATGCTATTTGTTGTATATTTTTTTAATTTAAGTTCATTTATTTCACCAGTACACAGAGAACTGTTATCATAAACTGTTCCTACAGTATAAAATCTGTCCATTAAATATGCCATTGTTTCATTTCCATCATATGTAGCATAAATATTATCATGAAAAATTTTTTCTGTTGACATTTTCAAAAGTGAAGGACCGTGATCTCCTATAACTATTAAAATAGAGTCTTTATCATTTTCTTTTATATTTCTTATCAAAGATTTAATTAATTTCACATTATTTTCTCTTTGATTGTTAAATATATTCATCCAATTTTTTGTATCAGGGTTTGGATGAGAATGTGTTAATTGATGAAATATTACAAACTTGTTATATTCTTCTTCTTTACCTATATAGCTGAGTATAAATTTTTCAAATTTTTCTTTAGAATTTAATTTCTGATCTTTTTTAATATCAAAAATATATTTTAAAAACTCACAATAATTAAACATCTGAAGGTGATACCAAGGCATCTTAAATTGGCAATAATTGACATAATATTTTGCGTAACTTTTATTATCTACATCAATAGATCTGAACGTTAAATACTCATCAACATTTTTTCCAGGTGGTCCAAAATGTGAATCATGATAACCAGTGATTATTTTATAATTATTCGCCCTAAGTAAATCAAATAAGGGTGTGTTATCTCTACCAGAAAAATAATCTTTTTTATTTTTTTTCCACAGAGTTTGATCGATTGCTAATAATGAATTTAAAGAATTTCTCGTAGAATAATCATCTGAAAAATGATTCTCCATAACAGTAAAATTTTCTTCTCTAAAAGTGTCCATGTATAATGTTTTATCAATACCAAAATGATTTTTGGCAATATTATCCGGACTTAGAGACTCTATGGACCATATATAAATATTAGGTTTTTTTAGAAATTTTTTATTTACAAACTCTACTTTATTTTCATCATTGGAATTAAAAAAATCTGAAATAATTTTAGGTGCACTGATTAATTCATAAATATTAAAAAGTAAATATAATAGGATTAAAGTCTTAATTATTTTTTCTTTTCTAAATACTGCAATAAAAATAATTGAGTAAATAATTGCCACAAAAAGAACTTTAACTAATTTTTGTTTACCTTGTAATATGGTAAATTCTGAATTAATGGAAAGATTTAATGAGTAAAAGTTAAAAAATAAAAAAATAAAAATAACTAAATAAAATAACTTAGTATTTTTTATTATATATAAAGTTAAAACTTGAAGAAAAAGTATTAGATATAAATAAAAATAAAGAGAAAAAGTGGATCCAAATGAATTTTCATTAATTAAATTATCTTTAATAATTAGTAAAAAATAACTACTTATAAAAAAGAAGAGTACTAAATTTAATAAACTTACTTTTCTTGGTAAGCTAATCATTAAATATTTTTGGAAACTAGTCATTAAACATTAAAATCTCATCAATATCCCTTTTTTGAGAATTTGCAACTTGAAATTTTTCTAGTGGCAAGCCAATTGCAACCATCATGATAATTATTTCTGAATTTGAAATATTTATTATTTTTCTTAATTTGTTATCTCGCTCGCTATCTACAGACCAATTTAATGTAAAGTTTAATATGCAGTATTGTTCTAATGCATAGACTAGGCACATTCAAAACATCCCTCTATCAATTTGAGCTTGATTTCTATAAATTTTTTTTAAATACTAGAAAAGAAACTTTTAAATTTTTTGGTAACATTGGTCTTACGATTTCTTGGTAAAAAAATTTAAAAGGTTGATAGGAATTAAAATTTATATCTTGATTATTATTTTTTTAATAAAATCTCTTAATGATATTGCCCGAAACAAAGCACCAAAATTATTTGAATAATAATAAGTTGAAATACCTAATTTCTGTTTATTTTTTTTTATTTTCACTTTTTGATTGTTAATAAAATAAGATTATATATCATAGATCTAAATAAGTTTAAAAAAATTCATGAATATAATAATCAAGTCCTTAATATTTTATTGTTGTTTAACTTCATGGGCTCACGCCTATTTAGATCCTGGTACTGGAAGTATAATTATAAGTACATTGATAGCTTTTTTTGTTGCAGCATGGAATTACATTAAATTGTATTATAACAAAATTAAAGAATTTTTGAAAAACAAATTTAAAAAGAATAATTAGAAAACATCTCAATTGTCTAAAAATAAAACTTCAAAAGCAAATAATTTATCAAAACTTTTAAAGAATCAAAAAAAATTTATAGTTCCAATTTTTATTACTATTTTTAAAAAAGATTTAAAAGATAAATCAAATTTACTGAAAAAAATTAATAGAGTTTTTAAACAAAATGAATTGCTTATGATTAGATCATCGTCATTTTTAGAAGATACTTTAAGCAAAAGTAATGCAGGCAAATTTTTATCTATATCCAATGTAAAAAATAAAAATCAAAATGTTATCGATGCTATAAAAAATGTAGCAAAAAAACTTAAGAATGAGGATCAAATTATAATCCAAAAATTTATTTCTGGTGTTGATTTGAGTGGTGTTATTTTTACGCGTGATCCAAAACATAATTCTCCTTATTATATAATTAATTATGATAAATCCCGTAAAACTGATTTAATTACATCAGGAAAAATAAATCCTTCCATAAATACAAAAATAATTTTTAGAAAAGTAAAATCAAATGGATCATTTTCAAAATTAATTGATGTAGTAAAAAAAATTGAAAAAATTTTTAAGTCTGAAACTTTAGATATAGAATTTGCTATTAAAAGAAAAAAAATATTTATTTTTCAATGTAGAAATTTAATAATTAAAAGTAAATTAAATTTAGATAATGAAATTGAAATTGCTTTAAATAATTTAAAAAAAAAAATAATAAAATTAAAAAAAGAAAATCCCTTCTTGCCTGGGAAGACAACATATTTCAGTAATATGTCAGATTGGAATCCTGCTGAGATGATAGGTACTAAGCCAAATCCTTTGAGTATATCTCTATACAGTGAATTAATCACAAATGAGATATGGGCAATTCAACGAAAAAACTATGGATATAAAAATATAATACCAAATCCTTTGATGGTAAATTTTGCTGGATCACCCTATATAGATATCAGAACAGATCTAAACTCATTTATACCAAAAAACTTAAATCAAAGATTTCAAAAAAAAGTTATAAATAATTGTCTTAGTAAAATTAAAACAAAACCTGAAATACATGATAAAATTGAATTTGATTGTATAGAAACTTCTAGTGACTTTAGTAGCTATAAACCTAAATCCAAACTGGAAAAAACTTATAATAATGAAATTATTAATTTAACTGAAAATCTTATCAAAGATAAATATCTACTCAAAAATGAGCTTGATAAAATTAAAAATTTAGAGAAAAAAATAAAGAATATTGAGAAATCAAAATTAAGCAAAATACATAAAATTTATTATCACATATATTTTTGCAAACATTTTGGTACTTTGCCATTTGCAGGTGCGGCCAGGTTAGCTTTTATAGCTACAAAATTCTTAAAATCATTATTAAATCAAAATGAAATTACTCATGAGGATATTGAAAAATTTTATCAGCAACCTAACTCGGTTTCTAATTTAATTAAAAAAGATTTTATTAAATTAAAAAATAAAAAAATTACAAAAAAAGAATTTTTAGAAAAATATGGACATCTTAGGCCTCAAACATACAATATAGATTCAAAAAATTATAAAGATGGATTTAATAATTATTTTAATCTAAATGAAAATTTAGGATTAAATACATCTAAAAAGATTTTTATAAATAATAAAATAAATACAAAAATTAAAAAATATATAGCAAAAAATAGTTATTCTTTTTCAGTTAACGATTTTACTAATTTTGCAATTAATTCAATTCACGCAAGAGAATATTGTAAATTTGTATTTACAAAATCTTTGGATAAAATTTTTTCTAATATAAAAAATATTTGTGAAGAAATTAAGATAAAAGTAAATGATATAAAATATGTAAATATTAATACTTTCTTATCAAATCTAAATTCTTTAAGTCCAAAAAAATTAAAAGATATTTTAGAAAGTGAGATAAAAACTAATAAAAAAAATTATAAGATTTTAGAAAAAATTTTACTTCCAGATATTATTTTTAAAGAAAATGATATCTATTCCTTTGATCAAAAACAAATTAAAGGTAATTATATTACTAATAAAGAAGTAACCTCAAAAGTATTTGATTTAAAAAAAACCAAATCAATTAAAGATATCAAAAACAAAATAATATTAATCGAAAATGCTGATCCTGGATATGATTATCTATTTTCTTATAATATAAAAGGTCTAATCACTAAGTATGGTGGAGTAAATTCTCATATGTCGATCAGATGCTTAGAACTAGGAATTCCATCGATAATCGGTATTGGAGAAAAAAATTATGAAACAATAAGAATATCAAATAAAATTCATATAGATTGTTCACAACGAATTTATAAAATAATAAATTAAAATGAAAAAGATTTTAATAGTTCAAAGATATGAAAGAATTGGAACATTTAATGAGTTAAGAGACAATTTAGATAATCGCCTTAGTAACTATATATTTAAATTAGGATACTTGCCAATTTTAATACCAACAAATATAAAAGTCACATCTTTTTTAAAAGAGATTAAACCTGATGGTATTTTACTTTCAGGGGGTGGAGATCCTCAAAAAAAAAGCTTAAGAAGAAGTTTAGAAATTCATTTATTAAAATTTTCATTGAAAAAAAAATTACCAGTTTTAGGTATATGTCGAGGTGCGCAGCAAATGAATTTATTTTGTAAAGGTAAAATCCAAAAGGTGGAAAATCACATAAGAAAAAAACATAGAATTTTTGGTGAAATTGTTAAAAAAAAAATTTATGTTAATTCATATCATGCCTATGGAATTAAAAAAAAAATTTTAGGCAATGGTCTAGAAATTTTAGCCTACTCGAAAGATGAAGTAATTGAGTGTTTTGTAAATAAAAAAAATAATTGGATGGGAATTATGTGGCATCCAGAACGTGAAAATAATATTTCAAAGCTTGATAAAAAAATCATAAATAATTGTTTTAAAAAAAATTTGATTTAATGAATGGTATAATATTAGCTGCCGGAAAAGGATCAAGAATTTTTAAAGATATCAATAAAAACAAATGTTTAATTGAAGTATCAAAAAAAAGTTTAATAGCAAGAATAATAGATATTTTTAAATATTGTAAATTTAACAAAATATTCATCTTAACAGGCTTTAATAAAAAAAAAATTGAAAAACAAATAAGAAAAAGGAAAGTAAAGTTTATTCATAATTATAAATACTACAAAACTGAAATGTTAGAGACTCTTATTCTCGGGCTTAAAAATTGTAACAATGATACAATTATTTCTTACAGTGATATAATATATGATAAGAAAATAATTTTGAAATTGTATAATTATAAAAATAGAAATAAAAATATATTATTACCTGTATTAACAAACTGGAAAGAAATTTGGAAAATTAAAAATAAAAATATTTATAATGATGCTGAGACACTTATATATAATAATAAAAATTTTTTAACTGAAATTGGTAAAAAAATTAAAGTTATAAGAGATATAAAAGCTCAATTTATGGGGATAATTTTAATCCCAAAAGAAAAAATTAAAATAGTTTTAAAAGAATTCAAAAATCTTAAAAATAAGAAAATCCATTTAACAAAATTCCTAAATATTTTAATAAAAAAAAAGATATTAATAAAATGTTTAAAAATGAATCATCATTGGTATGAATTTGATGATTATGAGGATGTAAAAAATTACATTAAAAAATACAATAAAAATGTTTCTTGAATTTTTACAAGATATAAAAAGTTATATTAAGTATAAAAAAAATGAAAAAAAATATAAATTAATATTTTTTGTCGAAGGTGAATACTTAAAACCTTATATAAATTATTTACTTCAGAAGAATAAAAATTACGCAATTATTACATTTGAAGAAAATTCATATATGAATTATGAAGAAAGATACTATTTTCATTCAAATTTGGTAAGATCTATCTTTTTTAACTTACTTAATGTTAAAAAAGTTTATACATCAACACCCGCATTAAATAGCACAGTTTTTAGAAGATCAGTAAACAAAAGAGTGAAGTACATTTATATCCAACATTCGCCTGTTAGTTTAAGTTTGGCATATGAATTCAATGCATTTAATTACTTTGATGCTGTTCAAGTTATAAATAAATTTCAATATGCCGATTTATTAGAAATTAATGAACTCTATAGTAAAAAAATTAAACCAATTAAATCTAAATACTACTTTCTAAAAAATTTTCCTAATTTGGATAACAATATTAATAAACTTTTAATAGCACCAACTTGGAATACAAATTTTTATAAAAAAAAAATACATTTAAAATTAAAAGAAATATTAGATCACGCTAAAATAGATTACGAGATAAGACCACATAAAATGTCAATATTAAAAAATGAAGTTAATTTGAATGAATTAAAAAATATTGGTTTTAAATTAAACATTGAAACATTGTGTAATTTAAATAATTATAACAACTTAATAACTGACTGGTCGGGAATTTATATGGAATTTGCAATGTTAAAAAAGATTAAACCAATATGTATCAATTCAGATAAAAAAATTAGAAACAATAACCCAAAAAAAATGAAAAGTAAGCCTGCAGAAATATTTCTTCGAGACAAACTTGCTAATGTTGTTGAGATAAATAATTTAAAAGATGTTGTTTCTTTAATCTCAAAAAATAATAATAATTTTGAAAAAGAAGAAATTACAAAAACTATTGATCAATATTTCTATTAATTTTTTGAATTATAAAAAGCAATTTTTGAATTTTTTGATATCTCTTTATCTAAATAATATAATTTTTTAATAAATTTTTTATGAAGATGTTTAATTAAGCATTTACTAATATTTGGTCTATTCTTATAATAATATTTTTTCTACTGCTTTGTTAATTTACAATTTTCTAATTTATAAATTTTATCACAAAATTTTAAAGCACTAGTTCTATGTGTTATAAATAAAACAATTATTTCTTTAGAAATACTTTTCACATCATTAATAAACTTTTCTTCAGTTAGACTATCTAAAGAATTAGTTGACTCATCCATAATTATAATTTTCGGATTTCTATATAAGGCTCTCGCTATTCCTATCCTTTGCTTTTGACCACCAGAAATCCTTACACCTCTATCTCCAACCTTAGATAAAATATCTTCACTGCTAGATTCGATAAACTCGTCTAGTTGAGATAATTTTAAAGATTTTTTTACTCTTTCTATATCAATATTATTTTCTTCTTCACCAAAAGCAATATTTTCCATTATTGAACAGTCAGCTAAATAGATATCTTGAGGCACATATCCAATAAATTTTGTTAAAGCATTAAAATTAGTTTCTTCTATTTTATTTATTATTATTTTTCCGTTCTTGGGTTTCAATAAACCCAATATCATATCAACTAAAGTTGTTTTTCCAGTTCCAGTTCGACCAATTAATCCGATAAATTCACCTTTTTTTAATTCAATGTTTACATTGTCTAATATGATTTTTTTGCCATAAGAAAATGAAAGATTTCTTAATTCGATGCTATTTAATTCATCAATTTTAATATTGATTTTTTCTTTAGAATTTTTTTCTGAATTTTCTTCAATTTTTATTTCTAACTCATCAGAAACTAAATCAAAATGAGAGCCCATATATCTTATATGCTGTAAACCTGTATTGATATTTGAAAAGGATGGTATCATCCTAACAAGTATTATAGAAATTACAGTTATTATGGGAATTATTTGAGAAAAAGTTAAATCACTTTTTAAAAGAAATATAGTTAATAATGTAGTGCACGCAACTGCAAAGATTTCTAAAAATAATTTTGGCAATAAAGTCAGTATTTGGACAATTAACAATATATCTAATTTTTTTGATTTTAAATTCCTAAACTCATTGATAAAAAAATTATAGTTTTGTAGTGTTTTTATTATTTTGATGCCACCTAAGCCCTCATTAAGTGATTTTAAAATATTTTTTTCAATCTCAATACCCTCTTTACCTAATTTTTTTACTCGGTTTTTTACTGAGATAAATAAAAGTGATGAAATAAGCAGAATAGATACTAATATATATAGTGAAAACTTAAAATTAATAATTAACAATCCACTTATTAAAAAAACAATTAAAAAAATTTCCTTAACAAAAGTTATAATTGCAAACAAGTATTGGGTTGCAGTGTTAGTAACTGAATTTACAATATTTACTAATTCTGCAGGATTTTTATTATTATGAAAACTAATATCTCTGTATAAATAATTAGAATATATTTTTTTAGAAATATCTAAATTAATATTATTTCTTGTTTTGAGCTCTAAAAAATTATAAATTATTACAAGTAAATTTTTAAATAGAAATATCAAAGTTAAAGTAATACCAAATAGTATAATTAATTTATCTACTTCAATATTTTCTAAGAAAAACTGTATTTTTTCAAAAGGTATTTTTTGAATAAAAGACTGGCTATCAGATAAAATTGCAACAAAAATTCCAATTGCACCTATGCCTATCATTTCAAATACAGAAAGAATTATAGAACTAATTAACAAAAATAATAAAAGTAATTTTTGTTTTTTATTTACAATATTTTTTAAATTTTTTCTGAGAATCATTTATTAAACTATATTCTTCTATAATTAGTAATTAATTTATTATAAAAATATAGTACTTTTAAACTAGATTTAGCAATATTGTTAATTAGTTTATGATTTTTAAGTCTCAGAATTTCACGATAAACATTTGTTTGATACTTTTTCTTATCAATCTTATAACTACTTTCAAATAAATAACTTTTATTATTTTTAATCAAATTATTTTTTATTATTTTATATTTTTTTAATTCAGTAAAATCTACATTAGAATTAATCTTAAATTTTTTATTTGTTAACAAAAATTCATTATGGATAATATCTTTATTATTATTTGATATAAAAAAAATTTCTCCATTATTAAATTGTAACTTGATATCTGGCTGTATGTCTCTTTTGAATTGTTTTCCTTTGTTAATAATAGTAATTTTTTTAGGAAGGTCTAAATATAAAAAAATAAGATTTAAAAAATGTGAACAGTTATTTAACAAACCTCTATTATAAAAATATACAGACTTAAAATAATCATTACTTTTTATTTTTTTAAACATTTTACGAATATTTTGGTTATAAGATCTATTATAATTTATAAATAAATTGATGTTTTTTTCTTTGTAAATTTTGATAACCTCTTTTAAGTTTTGATAATTTGCACAACCTGGTTTTTCAACTAATACATTTTGAACTAATTTATGCTTAGCAATTTTTTTCAATATAGAAAATAGGTTAGATGTATTTACACTTACCACAATTAAATTTGGCTCATGCATTAAAATAGATTTTTCTAAATTACTTGATGTATCAATTTTATAAATCTTTTTAAATTCTAGTAATTTTTTTTTATCTTTATCAACTCCACAAACAAAATCGATAAAGTCTAATTTGTTTAAAACTTTTGAATGACTATAAAAGGTTTTAGCTTTATTCAGATCACATGAGAAACCAATATTTCCTAATCCAATTAATATAGCTTTAATTTTTTTCATTTATCATTAGATATATTTGGCATTGTTGTTAAAAAATTTATAAACTTTGTCTTGATCAATTTTATTATTTTTTAGAGATTTTAAAAAAGTACTATTAAAGAAAGATTGACTGCTGCTATAATTTAATAAATCTAGGATTGACTTTTCATCGCCCTCTAAAACATATTTTTCTGAATTTTTGCTAATTCCCTTAGGATAAACCGAGTCAATATAATATAGAATTTTTTGTGCTAATTTCATTTGTTTTTTATTCATAGGTTTAATCTTAATTATTTCCTCTAAATTTTTAAAATAATTTTTTTTTGTTTTGGATTCTATGGTTATTCCAAATTTAGAATATGTAGAAGATCCAGCAATAATCGGCTTTTTACCAAAACTTGCAAATTCAAGACCAATTGTACCACGTCCTGTTATTACTGTATCACAAATTTCAATTAAATTTTTAGTACCTATTAATTTATGATCACATAATTTTATATGACTATTTTTAGTTGTAATAAATTTTTTAACAATTTCTTCCTCACCATAATTTTTTGATGATGGATGGGGTCTTATTAGCCATAGAATATTTCTTTTTTTACTATTTTTTATAAACTTTATTGTTTCACTAAATTGCTCATAATAATCTCTGAATAAGAAATTTAAACCAAAGTGATGTGGTGCATCAGCAAATGCATGTGGTGCAAATAATACAATTTTGTCAAAATATTTTTTTTTTTTAAAAATCCTTTTTATTAAATTATCTTTTGTATAAATTAATTGATTATTATTTGCATTCTTAAGATCACCTGGATTAGTATATGTGGATTTTAGTTTACCAATAAATCTTTTTTTTAAAAAATTTTTTAATTTACTATCAGATATTGAAATTATTTTATTAATTTTTTCTTTAGAAAAAAATCTATGTAAAGGTATAAATCCTTCATATATTTCATGCTTGTTTGCTAGTGTTAGAGATATTCTTCCAAATGAATTTATCTTAAATACTTTTATTTTTCGATTAAATGCTATTCGGGTACTTATAGTTTCATTGTTAGCATAACAGTCTGTATGAACAAATAAATATTTGATATCATTTTTTTTAAAAAATAAATCTAATCTAAAAACTTTGAATAATGAAAAAAATATTATTTTAATTAATTTTATATCTATTGAAGGTTTTATAAATTTTTTATCATATCTAATATAACTGTCATATATTAGATCTCCTAATAAAATATTTTTTACTGAAAATTCATTAATAAATTTAGTAAATCCAAACCTACAAATAATCACAATTGCAACTATTGTTTTTATAATTGAAAGAATACTCAACTTAAAATTCAAAAAATAATTTTTAAAACCTGAAACAATAAAAAAATTTATAAAACCAAAACTTTTAAAAATAATATAAAAATCTTCGTACAACTTATCTGTAATAATTACGGCATCCATTTTTTTTTTATTAGCAATTGCAGATACTATTATTGATCCTTGAATAGTTGGCATCGATCTTTCTCTGCTAACTAAAGCTATTTTTTTTTTTGATTTATAGTTTACTAAAATTTTTTTATTTATTTTTAAAAATTTACTTAACATTTTTTTTAAAAAAATATTTTATAATTTTGATAACATAATTTAGTTGACTATTATTTAGATCATGAAAGGCTGGCAAAGATATTGCTGAGTTATAATAATCTATGGAATTAACATTTTTTAAGAATTTTTTTTTGTAATAAAAAGGATGATAAAATATTGGTATATAGTGTATATTAACATTGATTTTATTTTTTCTTAGATAATTAAAAAACTTATCTCTAATTTTTTTTGAAATTAAAATCACAATTAAATGAAAAGAGCTTAGGCTATCTTTGTCTATCTTTTGAAATCTAATTGGTAAATCAGATAAATTTTTTTTATAAAATTTTTTAATTTGATTTCTTTTCTTTATAAAATTATTCAATCTTTTTATTTGAGAAATTCCCAGTGAGGCATGAACATCAGACATTCTATAATTATAACCTAGCTCTTGTTGTTCATAATATGTTTGTAAGTTATTTTTAAATTTAAATTTTTTTTTATCTCTAATAATTCCATGCTCTCTAAAAATTTTAAGTTTTTCAGATAAAAATTTTTTATTTGTAGTCACTATTCCACCTTCGGCTGTTGTTATCATTTTGACCGGATGAAAGCTAAAAACTGTTAAATCAGAGTATTTACATGATCCAATTTTAGATTTTTTATATTTGCTACCAAGTGCATGGGAAGCATCTTCTATAATCTTAAATTTATACTTTTTGGATAAATTATAAATCTTTTTCATTTCACACGGTGTGCCAGCTAAATGTACAGGAATAATTATTTTTGGAAGTAAATTATTTTTTTCTGAAAATTTTAACTTATTTTCAAGTTCAACTATATTTATATTGAATGTGTCTTTATCAATATCTAACAATTCTACACTTGCGTCACAGTATTTTGCACAATTTGCTGAAGCCACAAATGAAATTGAAGAAGTCCATACAATGTCGTTTTTTTTTAAACCTAAGGCTAAGCATGAAATGTGCAATGCAGAAGTTGCGCTATTTGTACTTATAGCAAATTTAGAATTTACTTTTTTGCAAATTTTTTTTTCAAAAAGTTTTACTGTAGGGCCAGAAGTTAAAAAATCAGATTTTAAAACCTTATTTATTGATTTAATATCATCATTAATAATATTTTGCTTGCTATATGGAATTTTTTTTCTAAGCATTGTTTTTGCGCGAAAAATCTATGATCAATTTTCTAATTTCAGTAACATCTAAAAATTGATCATTATTTCCACTTGTGTAAGAAATTTTTCTTTTAATTTTTTTATATTTTTTTGAGTACAGTTTATTTAATTGACTATCTGGATTTGATACTACAGAATAATACTTTCCTAAATCATAACAATTTGCTGTTTCTTGAATTGTAATTAGCTCTTCATCTAATTTTTCACCTGGTCTTTTACCTACTATTTTTATTTTACAGTTTTTATCAACAGCTTTGGCCAAATCTAGAATTCTATAACTTGGTAACTTTGGAATAAAAATTTCTCCACCAGCATTTTTATTTAATGACCATAAAACCATCTGCACTGCTTCTTCAAGTTTCATATTAAATCTTGTCATTTTTTCATCTGTAATTGTTAGATAGCCTTTTTCTTTTTGTTTAATAAAATATGGTATTACAGAGCCTCTACTACCGACCACATTACCGTATCTCACAACACTAAATTTAATTTTTTTCCATCCTTTTATGTTATTTGCAGCTATGAATAACTTTTCTGCACATAATTTAGTTGCACCATATAAGTTAATTGGAGTGACGGCTTTATCAGTTGAAAGAGCAATTACATTTTCGACTTTTTTATCTAAACATGCTTCTATTAAATTTTGTGACCCCACAATGTTTGTTTTAATATATTCAAAAGGGTCATACTCTGCTTTTGGAACTTGTTTAAGTGCTGCAGCATGTACAACTATATTTACATCATCTAGAGCTCTATAAATTCTATCTTTATCTCTTAGATCACCTAGAAAATATCTAATTTTTGGAAATTTTTTTTTAGGGAACTTTTCAGACATTTCAAATTGCTTTAATTCATCTCGACTAAAAACAATTATTTTTTTGATTTGTTTAAAATTTTTTATTATGTAGCTTACGAATAATTGACCAAACGAACCAGTTCCACCAGTGACTAAAATCGTTTTATTTTTTAAAAATGTTTTACTAAATTTCATCTATTTATATTTTTTATTTTGTTATATTCATTTTGAATTTCCTCATATTCTTTTGACTTTTTTTGTAAAAAATTAATAGTTAATATTGTTTTTTTATTAATGCCTTTCGGAGTCAGTAAATATAAATATGATAATTTATTATCATTTCTTCTAAAATTTTTTATTTTAACTAGACCTTTCTTTCTTAGCGCCATTAAGCAATAGTTAAGTTTTCCTAAACTAAATCCAAGTTCATTCGCAATTAGTCTTTGATTAGACTCAGGTTTTTTTTCAATAAATCTTAGGATATTTAATTGTTCTTCATGTTTTTTCATAACTGAACATTTTAATCTTTATATGTTCAATTCTTGAACTAGTCAAATAATTAAATAATATGATCTATAAATTTTTTTGGAATTGAAAGCTTTCCATTAATATTTATATGAAATGTATCCAATCCACACAATTTACCTAAAACCAAAGCCATACTATTATGACCAAAAATTTTTGAGCAACTTGATAGACTAGAAAGTAAATTCTTATTATTATCATATTTTATAAATTTTTTTTTATAAAATTTTAATTTAAACTTATTATTTTTTTCACTTGGGTGTCTTCTAATAATAATTTTTTTAATATCTTTATTTTTTAAATATTTTAAGAATTTCGTAAAAATAACTTGATCATTTATTCTTTTATTATTTGATCTATCATTATTACTCGAAACAAATAAAATAGTATTTGATACATTGTTTTTAATTTTTTTAAAATTATTGATTGATTGTATCCAATAAGGATTGGGAACAAGAACAATTTTTATTTTTTTAAAATTTTTTTTTGCAATTTTTTTTGCATCATTATCACCAACCCAAAGTTCATTTGGCAGTAAAAGTTTATTTCCTCTAATAAATCTTTTTTTATAATTTATCCAATGGTCTATGTACGAAAAAACTTTTTTGTTATTTTTTTTGCAGTATTTTATTGCTTCATACTCTAAATCACTATCAAGACCTGTTCCTGTAATAACAATATCAGAATTATCTATATTTTTAGTAAGAGGTAAATTTTTAAAATTATTTATCTTATTCTCAAAAATTTTTTGGGCAGGGCCCCCTACTGTAAAAAAATATTTTGCCTTATAGTGTTTTGTAAAAGAAGATAACACTTCTGCACCGCCGCTATCATATGAGATGACACTAACTTTTTTACCTAATAGTAATTTCTCTATTGATTTATTTTTTTCCATACATTTATAAACGTTTTTGAGATAAATTCTAAATTTGCTTTTGTAAGATTATACTTACATAATTCAAAATTTATAAATGTTTTATCATGTAAATTTTCAGCCGTAGGACATATTCCTTTTTTATAATTTACTTTTGATTTAAATGTGGACCACGGAAATCCTTTTGTACCATAAGCAATTTTTTTTTGGTACATGGGTAATAAATGTAAATTGGTATACCCTTCTACAAACCCTTCTAATCCATTTTTTTTCAATTCATGAAAAAGTTTTTTTCTAGTAAATTTAATTTTTTTTAAGTCAATTACCATTGGGAGTGTGTAAAAACTATGAGCTCTATAGTCATTTATTTTAGGTAATCCTAATCCATCTAAAACATTTAATCTTTTAATCAAATATTTTGCATCTATTTGTTTTTTTTTTACAATTTTTTTTAATTTTGTTAATTGTTCAATTCCTATTGCCGCTTCAATTTCTCCCATTCTAAAGTTGTATCCAACCATATTGTTTATATTTTTTACCCCTTTCTTTGAAACAACAGCCTCTGCATGGTTTCTTAAAAGCCTTATTCTTTCAGCATAATTTGAATTATTTGTGACGATTATACCACCTTCACCAGTTTGAATATGTTTGTGACAGTTCAAACTATAACCACCAATATCCGTTTCTGTTCCTACAATTTTATTTTTATTAAATGAGTAAGGTGCTTGAGCTGAGTCATTAATTATTTTAATATTTTTTTTTTTAATTATTTTTTTTAATTCATCAACATTTGAACCAAATCCAAATATATCAACAGTAATTATAGCTTTAGTTTTTCTAGTAATTAATTGTTTAACCTTCTTTGGATTGATACAAAAAGTTTTATCTTCAATATCAGCAAATACTGGTATCGCTCCCCAATGCAAGATTGCAGTTGCTGTTGCTGACATTGTCCATGGGCTTACTATAACTTCATCACCAGGATTTATATCTAATGCTCCTATAGCTGCAATCAAACCAGAGGTCCATGAATTTAACAATATAGCATGTTTTACTTTATAAAATTTAGATAATTTTTTTTCAAATAAATTATTAAATTTTCCACCATTAAAACCCTGAGGATAAGATGCTACAAAATTAGATAATTTTCCTGTATTTAAAACTTTTAATGCTGCTTTAATTTCTTCTTTTCCAATTGAATTATATAATTGAAATTTTTTATATTTTTTACTTTTTAACATAATGTAACTTATAAAGTTTCTCAGCTATTTTCCAATCATCAATATTATCTATATCTTGAACTCTTAATTTTGGCATATTATAAAATTTTGAATATTTATTAAATAACATTTTTTTATTTAACCAAGCATCATACTTTCCCCAATAGAATTGACCAGCATCATGAAAACCTTTCTTTAAATCTTGTGATCGCTTAAAATAGTTTTTTTCTTGAAACATTTTTATGCTACCATCTTTTTTTTGAAAAAATGCTCTTTGTATTGGATAACTAAATT
>Ga0209425_10001488_pt1 | contig 27398 bp, 11 predicted proteins | sample COG_05_FD_184749 | JGI IMG/M metagenome (GOLD analysis project Ga0209425, IMG submission 184749) | Pelagic Microbial community sample from North Sea - COGITO 998_met_05 (SPAdes) (version 2) | ecosystem: Environmental > Aquatic > Marine > Neritic zone/Coastal water | place: Helgoland, sampling...
GTTTCAAGCACACGCCTATCAAACTGTTCTCTTGCCTCTATGTAGGACATTTCGCCCCTACCTTTACATAGGTATAGTATTTCTCTTGTAAACTTGTCTTCGCCTAGTTGTGCAACATCTGCGTTTAGCCTATCACTGGATCCCCAATAAGTTTGCCAGTCGCTTTCTTTTGTTCCACGTCTTTTATTTTTCTTGCCTTTAAGTGGTGGCTTAGTAGTTTTAAATTTTGCTAGTTTTTTACCTATGTATTTTTGGCCTGTAGTGTTATTAGTAATGAGATAGACGAATCCTTCATACTCATCTGGTATTTTGGTTATCTTTTTTCCATTATAAGTCCACTGCATGAACGTATATATGTGTGCCTATTCGACTGAGCCTTTGGTCTTGGTTTTTCTAGTTGTAACATGTTTTTTTCTTATTTCTTCCATGCGTAATTTTGCTAATCTACGTATTTCTCTTAACCATTTTCTACTAGCAGTATGTGTTCTTACACTATTTCTTTGTTCAAACTTATCGTTTTCTTTGAAGTATTCCATGTATGCTTTTGTTAGCTGATCGTGTATGTCATCATTAACCATAATACATTGCCTTAAGTGTAATCGGATTACTGCCAGTTGCATGTGCTGCTAGTTTTGTATGACAATCACCACCTATGCCTTTTAAAAATGCACGTTCAACTTGTGCTTGTGCAAAGGTATTAGAATGATTTATCTTTTTAACTATTTCAATAGTGTCAGTATCTTTTTTCCTAGTTTGCAATGCTATTATTCCTTGTCCTACTGCTGGTATAATAGGTATCCTAATCCATGTGCGTCGAATATCTAACGCTTGAAGTCCAGCTTCAGCTAATATTATAGCATCATAATCGCCGTTGTCAAGTTTTTCTAGTCTAGTATCTATATTTCCACGTATAGGTTTAATTTTTACACCTATATTACTATACATTTCTTTTAGTTGTGCTTCACGACGAGGACTGCTTGTTCCAATAGTAAATCCAAAACTTACTTTTCCAATCAATACATCATGTGGACTATTTCTTTTCAACATTGCCGAAATAACTAAGTCAGGATGTTCTTCTCCCGGCATATCTTTTAGACTATGAACTGCAACATCGATTTCATCATTTAGCAAAGCAGTTTCGATTGTATTACAAAATACTCCTTTGCCACCCATTTCGTAAATAGGCACATCTGGATTTAAATCGCCTTGAGTCTTTATAGGTATAATTTCTGTGTCACATGCTAGTTCATTACATACACGATTTGCATACGCAAGAGCTAGTTTACTTCCTCTTACACCTATTTTAAGTTTCATTCTACAATCTCTATATCGTTTGCATAACTTGTAAAGCCATTTTCTTTTATAACTCTCATAACATGATTAACTCTGCCTACTAGTTCGTCTTTGTGGGAAATAAGATAAACATTTTTATCTCTTTCTCTGCCCATTTTCTTTAGCACACCTAGCGCACCTTCAACACCAGCAGTATCCATACCACTATCAATAAGCTCGTCGATAAACAGTAGATTAATATTCTGATATAAACTTTCCCAAACATCTCTAAATGCAAAACTCATACCGAGTATAAGTCTGTTACGCTCGCCCCTTGACAAGTTATCAAAGTCTAAGTCTTGTCCTAGTTGTGTAATTTCGACAGCTAAGTCATTTTGGAAAACAACTTGATGCGGTAATCCTAATTTAACAATATAATATGTAAGTCTGTTGTTTAAGTATGCTAGGTTTTGTTCAATAATTTTCTTACGAATAAAACTATCTTTGTTGGTCAATAGTTTTAATAAAAACTCTTGGTGCTCTTTAAATGTAGTTAGGTCGTTTATAGCTGACCAATTAATGTCTTGCATAGCAGTATTGTTTAGCTCATCGATTTGTTCTTGATAAGGATCTGTTTCTTCTTGTTTTGCTTTTAAAGACTGTTTTAAACTGTCTACATTTTGTCTATGCTCGTATGCTTCTTTAGCAGTTTCATAAAATACAGTAGGCTTTCCATTAATTTCACCAATATCTGAAAGTGACTTAGTAACGTCAACAAGTTTTTCACTTACTTCTTTTTGGTATGCTAATGCATCTTCTAATTCTTTAGTCTTGCGCTCTGCAATCTCTGCTTTTTTGTCTGCTTGTAGCTCTTGACCGCAAGTATAACAAGTAGCATCCTCTAAATTTACAATGTCTTTATTAGCCTTTTCAACAGTTTTATCAGCACGTTGTAATGCTGGCTCTAGAGTACTAAGTTCCTTTTTAAGAGCCAAAATAGAGTTATTATGTTGAGTCCAATTTTGTAACTTTTCATGTGAATCTAACTCAATTTCAATGTCTAAGTGTTCTAATTCGTCTATTGCTTGTTCTAATTTAGCAATGGTTGTCTTTTGTTTAGCTAACCAAGCACGTTGCGTTCCTTGTAAACTTGTAATGGTACTTTCAATTTTACTATTAGCAGTCTGTATTGCTTCAATTTTTAATGTTTCTTGTGTAGTAGCATCTTTGGTTTGTTTAATTTGTTCTTTTAGGTTATCTGCTTTTTCAGATAAAATTGTAATACCTAATAACTGTTCAATAATAGCACGTTGGTCATTTTGCCTCATACTCAAAAAAGGTTCTGTATAAGTGTTTAGTGCAACAATATGCTTAAACATATCGTGTGACATGCCTAACAACGTATTAATAGATTCTTGTGTCTTACGACTATCACCTTGCGACTCATCTGTCATTTCTTGTTCTTGATCATTTACGTAAAACTTAAGAACATTAGGCGAACGGCCACGTTCGATTCTATAATCAACACCATCTTTTTCAAAATGTAATGTAACTAACATGCCTTTGCTATTAGTTTTATTAATTAGATTGTTTCTTTTAATATTTGTAAGTGCTAATCCGTATAACGCATAACTTAATGCGTTGATGATTGTAGTTTTACCAGTACCGTTACGAGATCCTGCATCATCACCGCCTTGATCTAGGTTTTCGCCAAGTACAAGCGTAAGTTGTTCTTTGTTAAAATCTACAGCCTGGGTCTGATTACCCACACTCATAAAGTTTTTTACGGTTAAATCTTTAATACGTATCATAGTTCGTTATAAATGTCCAATAGCATCTTCTTGTTGAAGTTTTCTGTGTCTAACGCTGCAATTTCTCCTGCAACAATTTGATCTACACTTTCAAAATGTTGAATATCAACATCAGTTGTAATTTCTTCCATCTGTTTTTGAGGTATAAGAGATATTTCTCTGCAATTATACTGATTAACAAATGTTTCTTTAATAAATGTTGCTTCTTCAAACGAAATTGGTACATCTATAGTAACACGCAAATACATTTTAGGTTTAATTATTGCGTCAGTATCTTCTAATAAGCGTTTGAGACCTATTGTTCTATACTTAGGACAATTATCCCAATTAATATATTCAGGCTCTTTGTTGTTTTCTCGGTCAAGTATCATCATACCGCGATCATCGTCCCATGCATCTGCATAGTTGTGCGGAAATGCATTGCCTAAATAGTATACTTTTCCTTGTTGTTGACGTTTATGGAAATGACCACTAAACACATATTCTTGATTTTCAAAATGTGTTGCTTGTAGTTCACCGGTGTCTGGCATCTGTACCATAGCATTCATATAAAAACTAGGAAGTTCAAAATGACCAAACAAATATTTTGCTTTTATATTTTTTATCTTTTTCCATTCATCGCCAACTAACCAAGGAACTAATGCTACATCATCTTCTTCATATATTTTATCAATAAATGTTATACCAGGAATATGTTTAGCAAATGCAGTTGAGTTAACATCACGTTTGTCTTTATAATACAAGTCGTGGTTACCATCAAAGAAGTAAAACTTCTCAAATGCTTTACCTAGTTTCTCCATACATCGTATAGTACTATCCATAGTAGTTAAATTTAAACTGTTTCTATTGTGATGCCAGTCACCACAGAATATACCAGTTTCACAACCGTTAGCTTGTGCTTGCTCTATATACCAATCTACAAATTCTTCACAATCTTCATTGTGAACTTTGCTGTTACCTTTCAATCCTAGATGGATATCGGTAAAAACTGCCGCTTTCTTAAACAATATTCAATCCTTAGTTTTACTTGTTGTATTATTATACAGTAAAATAGTACACTTGTCAACTATTTTTTTTCTGCTTCTCTCTTCATTGCAGCTTCCCATTCGCCCGAATGTTGTCTTGTATAACTAGGATTCAGATGATTCATCTCTAAAATGTCATCTCTAATATTTTGGTTCCGCTTTTCAATATTAATAACACGTACAAAACTATTAGTAACAGCCGCAGTGTAGTAAGCAAAAGGATTGTCTGATTTAGATTCATCAAATTGTAAGCCAATTTGTGATAGTTGTAGGATCGCTTGTCCTTTCATTTCGTCATTGTAGGTGTATCCACGTACATTGCCTCTTGTGGCATAACGATCAACTAATTTTAACCACATGTTTGCAAGTTTATTTGTTGCTTTTCCGTGTTTCAAACTAAATGCACCGTTTTCCATTCCACCTTCCCAGTGGCTTTTGCCTATACAAGCAAGTTCGTCATTTTCATCAAATTTGTAATGTTGAAAGGGAGGAAAATTTAATTTAACTTTTGTGTCTGCTATAGTTTTTGGGTTCTTCTTACGTCCTGGTTCTTCCGGAACATGATCATATGTCATAATTCTAAAGATAAGTTCTTCTTTTGTTATCTTTCTATAATCAACTTCGCACTCTGCTTGTTTAATTTTTTTACCTGCAAGTTTAGCTGCCTCAAATGCTTGTTGGCTAAGCCGTTTTGCTTTATTTCGTTTTGCTTCGGCAATAGTTCTAATGTTAATTTTTTCAACACTAGGTAAAATCACATCATACTGATTGTAGTCTGTATCCACATAACTACAAAAAGTAGCTTTTGATTTGTGTATCTCTTTTAAGATATCTTTGTTGTTTAAGTAATTGACTTTTCTCATAGGTTCTCCGATTAATTATATATATTATAAACTACTATGTTAATAAAGTCAACTAAATACTTTATATAAATAGGAATTTTTTATGGCAATAACTGACAGTAATGGTAAACCAATCAATGGCGGTGGTGGAATACCACCAAATCCTGCACAATTAGCACAACGAGCAGCTAATGCACGTAGTTCATTAGATCCTGCGGCAGCAGTAGAAGCATTTGCCGGATCTGAAAACATAAAAGGCTTAGCTTCAGGAGCAGCACAACGAGTTGAAGACTTTGTGCAAGCTAGTGGGTTTGGTAAAGCATTAAGATCTTTTGGTTTATTGCCTGATGCACAGCCTGATGAGTTTGAATTTATCCAAGCAACAAGTGGCGATGCTAATCCAGATTGGCGAGTCAAATTATCCTTACCTAAAAACTTTGCAGGAAGTAGTATACTAAAACCTCTTAGTGAAACTGATGGATTAGTTTGGCCATATACTCCGCAAGTTTATATTACACATTCAGCTAATTACAGTCAAATTCAGCCTGTACATAGTAATTATCCTTTTTTTGCCTATCAAAACTCTAAAGTGGATGCATTTAGTATTGTTGGTGACTTTTATGTTGAAAATAACTATGAAGGTCAATACTGGTTAGCTGCGGTGCATTATTTAAGAAGTATTACAAAAATGGCTTACGGAAAAACAAGTAATGTAGGTGCACCTCCTCCTGTAGTCAGACTAAACGGGTATGGTGACTATGTGTTTAAAGATGTTCCTGTAATTGTTCAAACGTTTGCTATTGAATTGGGATCCGATGTGGATTATATTAAAGTTCCAGGATTTGGCCCTAACGGTGCTTGGGTGCCTACACGTAGCAATATACAAGCAACAGTACAGCCAATATACAGTAGGCGTGCAGTTGAGTCATTTAGTTTAGATAACTTTGTAAATGGCGGATACGTTGGGAAGGGCGGATTTATTTAATGGCAAAATATACAGCAAACAGTCCATGGAAAGATACTAAAAATAAAAACGGTCAGTATCTTGATATTTTAAGAATACGTCCTATTCCTGCAGAATCTGATGATATACCATATGTGATACAAGTTCAATATACACATAGGCCAGATCTACTTGCTTACGATTTATACGGAGATCACAAACTTTGGTGGGTATTTGCACAACGTAATATCAACACAATTAAAGATCCAGTTTATGATTTTGAAGCAGGAGTAGAAATATTTCTACCTAAAGGCGGCAATTTAAAAAGATTGCTTGGCATATAAATGACAAACAGATTTACTCCGCAAAATTTAATTAATCAAGCTACCAAAGCAGGAAAATCCATACAAGATTTTGCAGAATCAAAATCTAAAGATTTTGCTAATGCTTTACAAACATCAGCTAATATAAATGTTAATGCAATAGCAGATTCAATTGACGGTGCAGTCACTGATAAATTAGCTGCAGCAATTGATCCTATTTTGAAAATACCTTTAGATTATAGAACACAGCTACAATACGAAAATGCAGAACTACAAAAATTTGCACGTTTACTAGGAGTTACTACAAAAGCAGGACCTCCATTTCCAAATGAATTAAGAGATTTTGCAAGTTATAATTATGTAATAGGTTTAGGAGTTCTTAATACTTACGAAGTTAATTTTCCAGACGAAACATATAGGAAAAAAGATCCGGAAATAATGATTACTAGATCCGGCGGTGGCCTGCCTCAAAAAGCAACTACTATTTTTGAAACAAAAGGACAAATAGAATATTATATAGATGATTTTGAAACAAATGCAATTATTGGTAACAACACTAAAACTAAACAAACAAATGCAGTTTCAATAGATTTTAAAGTAACAGAACCATATAGTATGGGCATGTTTTTACAGACACTTCAAGTAGCAGCAGTACAAGCTGAATATAAAAACTACCTTGAAGCACCATATGTTATTACACTAGAATTTAAAGGTTGGGATAATAACGGAAATTATATTTCGAAACCTAACTTACGTAGAATTTTTCCGGTAAAATTAGTAAACATAGACTTTGGAGTTACAGAAGGAGGAAGTGTTTACAACGTACGGTGCATTCCTTGGCATGAACAAGGACTAGCTGACCAAGTACAATCAACAAAGACAGATATTACTATTACAGGTAGAACATTATCGGAACTTTTGCAAACTGGTGCAAAAAGCCTAATGTCTACATTTAACGAATACGAACAGAAAAAATTAGAATCAAAGCAAGTTGTAGCAGTAGACGAATATATAATAACATTCCCTACAGAACGTGCATCAGCAAAAGAACAATTATTAGGACAAAGCACTGAAGCTGGCAAAGCAACTACCAATCCTGAACTTAATTCTGGCGAAGGCGGCAAAAGAGAAATTACCGATACTGAAAAATTAAAGTTGTTTCAAAGTATAACTGGTAACGAAGATAGTAATGTACCTGCTGACTTTGATGCAGAATTAAGTAAACTTCTAGGTATTGTTGTAAAACGCTCTGGAATTGGAGAAGCTGTAAGGAAAAATGCGGAAAATCCTGAAAATATAAATGACATTGGAAAATCTGATCTTATTGAATCATACCTAAATGGAGGAAAGCAACCTTTTGGTAGACCAAAATTTGTAGAAGAAACTAAAACTGTTACAACAGAAGGTGGTCCTCCAAACAGAAATAGAACAAGTACAGTTAGCACTGGTGTGTTTAAAAGAGGTAATATCACTATAAGCAATAAAGGTAGAGATTTAACATTTAAAAGTGGAAGTAAAATACAAAATATTATCGAAGAAGTTATTATTTTAAGTGATTACGGTAGACGGATATCAGAAGCTGAACCAGATGTAAATGGAATGATTCCTTGGTTTAAAATTGAAACAGATGTTTATGATATTACTAATTACGAGCAAATGGATCTAACAGGACAATTTCCTAAATTATACGTTTTTAGAATAGTACCTTACAAAGCACATATTAACAGATATATGCCGCCTACAAAGGCAAGTCCAGGATTAAAATCTCTCGAAGCACAGTGTTGTAAACAGTATGATTACATTTATACTGGCAAAAACGATGATGTTTTAGAATTTAATTTAGAATTTGATAAGGCATTTTTTACAAGCATCATGCCTTTTGGCGGTGAAAATAAAGCAGGGTCTAAAAGTGAAAAAGAAGAAAGTTCTGGAAATCCAGACAAGAGTCCTAAAAAGAAACCTACACCAGGCGATACAGATAATTTAAGTAGTAGTGGTAACACTACAACTAAAGAAGTTACTAAACCAGGATCTACCGGAAAAGGCGGACTACCTGAGCGAACGAAAGAATCAATAGCAAGAGATTTTAATGATGCTTTAGTCAATAGTAATGTTGACTTAGTTACAGCAAATATGACTATTTGGGGAGATCCTTATTATATTGCAGATAGTGGCATGGGTAATTATAATGCTGCAGAAACGCCTATAATCAATTTAACTGAAGATGGTACAATGGACTATCAAAGTTCAGAAGTTGATATATTAGTAAATTTTAGAACACCTTTAGATTATAACCAAGACGGCAGTATGGAATTTCCGGGAAATGGCACAAAACCAGTAGGTGCATTTAGCGGAGTATATCAAGTTATTTTTTGTATGTCTACTTTATCTGGAGGCGTATTTAATCAGCAATTAAAATTAATTAGAAGACGTAATCAAGAGGGTAGAGATACCAACAGCGAGCCTACAACAACTGGTAATCAAATATATACAGACAATGTTGATGCAAATGCTGATGCTAAAGGAAAAACTGGCACAGGAGCATCTGAAACAAATGATGCTACTTAGGAAATACAAATGATTAAGAATCAATTTTCAAGAACTAACCGCCCTGACTGGATGGAAACATCTGGTCCATATATTGGTAAGATTGTAAATCATCTAGACAGCGAGTACATGGGTGCGATTGAAGTTGAAATACTTAAATTAAATGATGCAGGCAATCCCGAAGGCGGAAGCGGATATTTAATGCCTTGTTATTATGTAAGCCCTTTTTATGGTGTAACTCCGCGTGACGGTGTAAAGCCTAATCCTGGGTTTGATAATACACAAAAAAGTTACGGCATGTGGGCTATTCCACCAGATGTTGGCACAAAAGTAGTTGTGCTTGCAATGGAAGAAAGTTATGGATTCGGTTATTGGATTGGATGTGTTCAAGACAAGTATATGAATTTTATGGTACCAGGAAGAGCCTCTACAACATACAATGCTGAAGATAACACTTCGCCTAAACCAGTTGGTGAATATAATAAATCACTCGAAGATGCTACAGGCAGAGACCCAACAAAATATATTAAGCCTTGTGATATGGATACCTGCAATGTCTTAGACACCCAAGGGTTATCAAGTGACACTACTAGAGGAACTACAACTACTAGTGCAAGACGTGAAGTTCCTAGTATGGTATTTGGATGGAGTACGCCTGGACCTGCTGATAGACGACAAGGTAAACCCACTGCAAATTACGGAGAGAATTTTGGCAGGAGTCAAGTGCCCTTTAACAGATTAGGCGGATCAACATTTGTAATGGACGACGGAGATCCAATGTTGCTTAGAAAAACGCCTTCAAGCGGTTTAAAAGCAGGCCCACCTGAATATGCAAGTGTTGAAAAAGATGAGGTAGGTGATGTAACGTTACCACATAATGAGCTCACAAGATGGCGCACTAGAACAGGCCATCAAATTCTTATGCATAATACTGAAGATTTAATTTACATAGGAAATGCAAAAGGCTCAACTTGGATAGAAATGACTGCTGAAGGGAAAATAGATATCTTTGCAAATGATAGTGTCAGTGTACATACTAAGAACGATCTTAACATTACAGCAGATAGAGATATAATTATGACAGCAGGAAGGAACATAAGTTTGAAAGCCGGCAAAGATGGTAGAATCACAGCAGGCGAAGGCACTCATATTAGTTCTAAAACACATACAGAAACAGCACCAGACGGAATAAACATGAATGGACCTGCTGCTAAAACAGCAGATATGCCAATGCGTACACCACAACACGAACCGTGGTTATCACATGAGAACTTAAATCCTAGCGAATTTACATCAACGAAAACAGATGCTGATCCCGAAGCTGGAAACACAGTAGATGAAACAGGAAATAATTTCAAAGCAGAATACAAAAAGGTAGCAGATACATTCCGTAAAGGAAGGTAAGGTAAATACGTTATGAGCAATTTAGAAAAACAACTTTATAAACAAATAAGGGTAAAAAACAAAAAAAGTGTGAATGCAGAAATTCCTGGATCACGTACTTATAGAGGAATAAGCACTGTAAATGAAGGCAACTCCTCTAAGGTTTTATATGACCTTTCGCTTATAAAACAAGATATTTTAAATCATTTTCATATTAGGCAAGGAGAGAAACTAAGCGATCCTGAATTTGGGACAATTATATGGGACGCTCTATTCGAACCTTTTACTGGTGATATGAAAAATGCAATTATTGATAATGTGTCCAATATTGTTAATTATGATCCAAGAGTAAAAGTAAATAACATAACAGTAGACCAGTATGAAAGCGGCCTGCAAATAGAGGTTAGTCTTGTCTATCTTCCTTATAATATTTCAGAAAACATGAAATTAACATTTGACCAAAATGCAGGCTTTTTGAATACATAATAATATACGTACATTACTCAATTAGCTAAATACGTTATAGAAGGAAGAAATATGTCATCAACAGATAGACAAAATAGATTATTAGTAGCTGAGGACTGGAAACGCATATACCAGTCTTATAAAAATGCTGATTTTCAAAGTTATGATTTCGACAATTTACGTCGAACAATGATCTCTTATCTTAGAGAAAATTATCCTGAAGATTTCAATGATTATATAGACAGTTCTGAATACCTTGCAATTATTGATCTAATTGCATTTTTAGGACAAAACTTAGCATTTAGAGTTGACTTAAATGCAAGAGAAAACTTTTTAGAAACTGCTGAGCGCAGAGAGAGCGTATTACGTTTAGCACGTTTGCTTTCATATAATCCAAAAAGAAATATTGCAGCTAACGGTTTGCTTAAAATAGAAAGTGTTAGTACAACCGAAACACTATTCGATAGTAACAATATAAATTTAGAAAATCAAACAGTTTTGTGGAACGATCCTTCTAACCCAGACTGGAACGAACAATTTACAAAAGTTTTAAATGCAGCTTTACCTGTAAATGGTACTTTTGGAAGACCTGTAAAAAAAGAAACTGTAAACGGAATTCCTACACAGCAATATAGATTAAATTCTACAAACGCAGACGTTCCTGCTTTTAGTTTTTCAAAAGCAGTAGACGGTTCAACTACAAGATTTGAAGTAGTATCTACAGACATTGATGCAGGTACAATATTAGAAGAAGCACCGTTTCCAGGAAATAATTTTGCATTTTTGTATAGAGACGATGGCCGTGGGCCTGCAAGTAGCAACACAGGATTTTTCTGCCACTTTAGACAAGGTACTTTAGATCAAGGCACCTTTAATGTTTCTAATCCTAGTTCTAATCAGACAGTAGCAGTTGATGCAACAAATGTAAACAATACAGATTTATGGCTTTACAAATTAGACAGCATAGGAAATGAAATTGAACAATGGACAAAAGTAGAAGCAACCGAAGGTAATAATGTTATCTATAATAGTTTGTCAAAAAATATAAGAAATATTTTTAGCGTACTGACTAGAATAGATGATAGAGTAAGTTTAATATTTTCAGACGGTGTGTTTGGAAATTTACCGCAAGGTAATTTTAGAGTTTATTATCGAACAAGTAAAAATGCAAGAATTGTAGTTGATCCTAAAGATATGCGTGGAATTAGTATTGATATTCCTTATGCATCAAAGTCTGGAAAAATTGAAAACATAAGCATTACGTATAGCCTGCAAGATACTATTGACAATGCATCTGTATCAGAAACTAATGCAAACATAAGGCAAAGAGCGCCTGCTACTTATTATACACAAAATAGACTAGTCACTGGCGAAGATTATCAAATTGGACCATTAGGTGTAAGTCAAGAAATTATAAAAACTAAATCTGTCAATAGAATTGCAAGCGGAATAAGTAGATATTTTGATTTATTAGATGCTACCGGCAAGTATAGTAAAACTAACTTATTTGGTACAGACGGTATAATATACAAAGAATTTATTACAAATAAAAACAAGTTTACTTTCTTAACACAAATAGATGTTTCTGGTGTAATTTTAAATAATATTGAACCTATATTAGCAAGCAAAGCAATGCGAAACTATTATTTTGTAAAGTATCCTAAAGTTGACACAGACGATCTAAATATAACTTGGGTAAAATCAACTGATGAAACAAATATTAGCACAGGTTATTTACAAAATGTAAATGGTATAAAACAGTTGCTTGGTACATTCACAACTAGTATTCTAAAACTTATTAGACCAGGGACAAGTTTAAAATTTATTGCACCTGCCGGAAAACATTTTATGCCAGACGGAACACTTATGAACGGAGAAGCTAACCATTTAAATTCTCGTACATATAAATGGGTTAAGGTTATAAGTGTAGAAGGAAACGGAACTGTTATAGGTGAAAATGGTTCAGGACCAATTGCTTTTAACGATATTATACCTAGCACTGCAAAACTTGTAGAAATAAAACCTTTCCTAGCACAAAGTTTAGAGTCAGACGTCAAAACGCAAATTATAGATCAAATATTTTCGTACAAAACATTCGGACTACGCTTTGATGTAAATTTAGGGCAATGGCGAGTTATTACTGAAAACAATTTAAATGCAACAGGTTCCTTCAACACAGGTAAAACTGGTGATAATACAAACCAACAACTAGACGCAAGTTGGTTGCTTAAATTCACAAATGACGGCGAGACATATACTATTGAGTCAAAAGCAAGTAGGTACGTGTTTGAGAGTGATCAAGAAATAAGATTCTATTTTGACAGTAGTGATAAGATTTACAATAGTCTTACAGGAAAAATTGTAAAAGATAAAATTACAGTTCTAAATAACAATAATAAACCAGATAGTGTTAATAGTTTCACTGTTGATATGGATTTTGAAATTACAGCAGAATATAGGGATGCCGAAGGCTATGTTAATAGTAAAAAAGTAGAAGTTACATTTTTTGATGAAGATGACGACGGTGTAGTAGATGATCCGGAAATCTTTGATGTAATTGTAGATCAAGATATAAATCCTCTTCTTAAATATGTATTCCAAAAAAAGATTACTACTACTGATGGGGTAGATGACTATAACTATGTTGATAATGCAGTAGAAAACATTGTTGTAAAACAAGACGAAGAGTCAGTCGGAGCATTAAGTGTTTACACAGATGCACAAATATTTTATCTAGTAGACAGTGACATATTTAAGCAGTATGATTCTACACTAGGCACATTACAATTAATCACAAACTATAAGGCTCATACTGGTAGAGACAAGATTAAGTTTCAATATGTACATGCAGCAGATGATAACACACGTATTGACCCAAGTTCAAGTAATATAATAGATACATATTTGTTGACTAGGTCATATGATACAAAATTTAGACAATATATTGATAACACTATCACAGTTAAGCCGCTGGCGCCTTCGAGCGATAACTTATTCCAATCTTACGGAACTGAAATTAATAAAATAAAATCATTAAGTGATGAAGTTATATACCATCCGGTAAAATATAAAATATTATTTGGTAATAAGTCTAGTTTAGATTTACAAGCATCTTTTAAAATTGTAAAGAATCCAGATCTAGTGTTAAATGATAACGATATAAAAAGTAGAGTAATTAGTGCTATCAACCAATTCTTTGCATTAGAGAATTGGGAGTTTGGCGAAACTTTTTACTTTAGTGAATTATCAACATATGTGATGAATGAATTATCACCTGATATTGTTACATTTATAATTGTACCAACACAAGCAACACAAAACTTTGGTTCTTTATATGAAATTAAATCAGAAGTAGACGAAGTGTTTATAAGTGGTGCAACAGTTGATAATTTAGATATAATAGATGCAATTACAGCAACTAAAATAAGTGCAGCAGGTACAATTACTGAAAACAGAACAACAACAAATACAGGTATTCAAAGCTCTACGTTAAACACATCTTATACAAGCAGTAGTAGCAGTAGCAGTAGCAGTAGCAGTAGCAGTAGCAGTAGCGGAGGTAGTAGTTACTAATGTCTTACGATAACGACCAATCTGAATCACCACTTCCAGGCGGTAATGATAACATTAGAAGAAAAAGTGAAGATCATTTACCTAGGTATTTTAGAACACCTCACAATAAAAAATTCTTATCAAGTACATTAGATCAACTTATTCAACCAGGTGTTGCAGAAAAATTAAATGGATATCTTGGACGAAAAGTAAGTAAAGCATTTACTGCGGAAGATAATTATATAGGTGGTGTAACCGCTGACAGAGAAAACTATCAATTTGAACCATCTGCGGTTATAAAAGATGAACTAGGTAATGTTACATATTTTAAAGATTACAATGATTATATTAATACAGTCGGAAATTTAGGCGGATCAATAAACAATCATAGTAGATTAAATGCACAAGAAGATTATGCATGGAATCCTCATGTTGATTGGGATAAACTTACAAACTATAGAGAATATTATTGGTTACCCAACGGACCAGACCTACTTACTCTTGCAGGCCAAACAAAAGAGATAGTAAGTACATATTCTATTGGATTAGGAGAAAATGGCGACAATGTGACTTACGTATTTTCGCCTGATGGATTAACAAATAATCCAACTATTAAGTTATATAGAGGCCAAAAGTATAGATTTAGTATAGATACTCCGAATCACCCTTTAGCATTTGCTACAAAGAAAAGTTTTACGCCAGGCGAAGCAGTTATTGTAGAAACTACAGATGGTGTGCGTAGCTCAGGTGTTTTTGATGTTGTGTTATACGATCAAGATGGCACAGCATATGATGCAGGCGGATTTATCGTAGATCCTGTATCTCAAGCAGAAACACTAGCTTCGGTGCAATTTGGCGAAGCGACTAACACATCATTGATATATAGCACAGGTGTAACAAAAACTGATGAAGACGGTAATACAGTAACCACAGTATACATTGAAAAAGGAATAATAGAATTTACAATTCCAGACACTGCACCTGACTCACTATATTATATCTCAAAAAATGATCCTAATGTATCAGGATATATGCAGATTTTTGATATAGAAGAAAATACAGCAATAGATGTTGCGGCTGAAATTTTAGGTAAAAAAACTTATACTACTAGTAGCGGTTATGATCTATCAAACGGAATGAAAGTAGAATTTGCAGGTGAAGTGACTCCTGTAAAATATAAAACAGGCCAATGGTATGTAGAAGGTGTTGGCGATCGAATACAAATAGTCCAACAAGAAGATTTGACCGTAAGTGGAACTTTTACAGATGACGTAGTAGTACAGTTTGATGCCCAGGGATTTGATTTTTATCCATTTAGTAATGCCTTAGGATATCCTAGTAAAAAAGATTATATCGTTGTTAATCGTGCAAGTCCTGATGGAAACTTGTGGAGTAGATATAATAGATGGTTTCATAAATCTGTAATTGAAACCAGTAGTAAGTTTAGTAATAATCCTTCTACTTTATTAGAAGATTCTCGTGCAAATAGACCGATTATTGAATTTGAAAAGGGTTTAAAATTATTTAACTTTGGTACTAAGTCAAAAGTAGATGTTGACTTAGTCGATACGTTTACAACTGATATATTTTCTACTATAGAAGGTAGTGCTGGTTATAATGTTGACGGTGTAAATTTAACAAATGGTATGCGTGTTTTGTTCACTGCTGATAATGATAATTTAGTGAGCGGCAAAATATATAAAATAAGTTTTATAAGATTTAAGAATAATACACAAATATCACTTGTAGAAGAAACTGACACAACTCCTGTTGTGAATGAAAATGTTTTTGTAAAATTTGGTAATACCAATGGTGGTAAGTTTTATAGTTACAACGGAACATCTTGGAATGCAAGCCAACAAAAAACTGCTATTAATCAACAGCCATTATTTGACATGTTTGATAAAAACGGAAATGCGTTTAGCAATACTGTTAACTTTAATTCTACAACTTTTGCAGGAAATAAAATATTTTCGTATAAAGTTGGAACAGGAACAAACGACACTGAATTAGGATTTCCATTATCATATAGAAATATTACAAATACTGGCGACATCACATTTAACTTTGATTTGACAAGTGATGAATTTACCTATCAAATAGGTACAGTATTATATACAACAAAAACTGATACAGGATTTTTAAGAAAATATACAGAAATTGATGCTTTTACCTACGTAAACGGATGGCTTAAAACTAGCAAATTAAGTAACCAGCCAGTTATACGGCAATACATATATGACAACACAACTGATGATTTTTATATTGATGTCTACGATGATGTAGATTATATAAATGATTTATGGTTAAGAGTATACTTAAATAATAAATTACAATTTATCAATACAGATTATACTATTAATTCTAATGCAAACGGTCTATCTTATATAACATTTACAAGTAGTTTAAACATAGATGATGTTATTGTACTTAAAACACGGAGCAAATATAATAAAAATACAAATGGCTATTATGAAATTGCTAAGAACTTAGAAAGAAATCCGTTAAATGAAAATGTAACTGAATTTACATTAGGCGAAGTAAATGATCATGTTTCTACTATAGTTGAAGAAGTTAGTAATTTTGATGGTACTTTTCCCGGCCCGAGTAATTTACGAGACATGGGAGATATAAGTTTATACGGGAAAAAGTTTTTAAAACACAGTGGTCCTATAAACTTAGCAACTTATCATCTAGTTGATAAAAATGCTAACATAATACAATCTATCAGACATTCGAGAAGAGAATACGGAAAATATAAAAGACAATTTTTATCAACAGCTAATACTTTAGGTTTTGAAGGACCGGTAAAAGAACATGTAGATATGATCCTTAAAGAAATGAATAAGGATAAAACATCTAGTATGCCGTTTTATTTTAGCGATATGGTACCACAAGGCGGATCAATAAAAACATCGCATACTGTTTTAGATGTAAATGAAAGATATTTTCCTTTAAGTGCAACATTCTCAATGTCAACTTTAAGTAGGAAAGCTGTAAATGTTTACTTGAATGGTTCGCAACTTACGCACAATAAAGATTATACGTTTAATTCTGAAGGCTTTGCTGACGTAACTATCACTAAGTCTGTAAATGATGTAATTGATATTTATGAATACGACAGTACTAATGCTAGTTACATGCCACCAACACCAACAAAGTTAGGTTTGTATCCTGCGTTTCAGCCAAAAATTTATACTGACAACACTCCTATTACTCCTGTCACAGTAATTGAAGGACACGACGGAAGCAAGTTTGTAGGATTTAATGATTTTAGAGATAACTTACTACTTGAATTAGAGCTAAGGATTTATAACAATATAAAAATAAATTATAATCCAGATCTTTTGGATATACATAAATTTGTACCAGGGTTGCATAGAGAAACGTCATTTACAAGAAAAGAAGTTAACTATTCGATGACAGCAGATTTCATCCAATGGAATCAATTAGTAGACGGCGATTACGTTAATAATACATATTTTGACAGGAATAATCCATTAACATATAATTATTCTAAATCAAAATATAATAATTCATCAGATAAGTTACCAGGACACTGGCGCCAGGCGTTTATATATGCATTTGATACTGATCGTCCGCATACTAATCCTTGGGAAATGTTAGGCTTTACTATAAAACCTACCTGGTGGGAGACACAATACGGTCCAGCACCTTATACACGCAACAATAAATTATTATGGCAAGATTTAGAACAAGGTATTATTAGGGAACCTAATAAGAATGTAGTTGTAAATAAAAATTATATTAGACCTAATCTACAAAAAAATATACCAGTAGACGATGCAGGAAATATTCTAGATCCAAACTTAGCAGGATTGATTGATAATTTTGATTCATCTAGTGTTACAAATAATTGGATATTTGGTGATGGCGGTCCGGTTGAGTCGGCCTGGCGAAGAAGTTCAGAATATCCATTTAGTTTAATTACTGCTTGGGTACAAAATCAGCCTAACAATATATTTTCGGTTGCATTTGATAGAGCTAGACAAACAAGGAATTTAGCAGGACAAATTATATACGGTGACTCACACATACCTATTAAATTAGAGAATATAGTATTTCCAAATACTATAGAAGATGTAACGCAAATATATACTAGTGGTCTTGTAAATTATGTTGCTAACTATATGACAAGCAACACAATAGAGTCATATACTTCTTACAAGAATAATTTAGTTAACATACGCAATCAAATCGGCAGCAAAATTGCTGGATATTCTGACAAGAAGAAATTTAGATTAATATTAGATTCAAGATCGCCAACCAATGAAGGTAATGTTTTTGTACCTAAAGAAAATTATGATCTAATTTTAAACACAAGTAGTCCTATCAAAACAATAAGTTACAGTGGTGTTATTGTTGAGAAACAAGCTGACGGATACGTGGTTAAAGGTTATGATAATTTTGAACCTAACTTTACATATTACGAAAGAATTGTACAAGCAAATGATCCAATAATTAATGTAGGCGGAATATCTGAATCATATGTAAACTATGATAGTGATAAAACCTATACTGTAGGACAAATTGTAAAAGCATCAAACGCTTTTTATCGAGTCACAACTACACATACAAGTTCTGCAAACTTTGACGCAAGTAATTTTGCAAGTATTCCTGAAGTACCTTTGGTAGGCGGCGCAGTGGCAACTATGCCACGGGTGTTTCAACAAACAACAAGTGTTTTAAATTACGGCGATAAACTTTCTACATTACAAGATGTAATAGATTTTTTATACGGTTATGGAAAATATTTAAATGACCTTGGATTTGTATTTGACGAACTATTGCCAGATTCCAATGAAGTTGCAAACTGGGCAACAAGTTCTAAACAGTTTATGTTTTGGACTACACAAAATTGGGCTGCAGGCACTGTTATTACATTAAGTCCTGGAGCACAAAAATTAAAACTGATGACTGACTATAGTATTGTAGATAATATATACGATACATTTTTTGGATACAGTATTCTAAAAGGCGACGGAAAAAAATTAAACAGTGAATATATTCGTATATCAAAAGGTATAGAAAATGAATGTACAGTTCGTATTGTAAATAGTGCAGACGGTATATTTGCAGTAAGATTTCCGTTAGTTCAAAAAGAGCATGTGCTACTTATTGATAATAAGACAGTGTTCAATGATGTAATTTATGATGCGGCGCCAGGTTATAGACAAGAAAGAATTAAAGTTTTAGGATATAGAACTGATAACTGGAATGGTAGTTTAAATATTCCAGGATTTATATTTGATAATGCTGTTGCATCCGAATGGGAAGCCTGGAAAGATTATTCTATTGGCGACCTTGTAAAACACAAAGAATTTTATTATAGTGCAGATAAGAAAATTTCTGGAACATTACTTTTTGAAGCGTCTAGTTGGAATAGATTAGATCAAAAACCTACACCAGGATTGTTAACAAATTTTGATTATAAAATAAATCAATTTAGTGATTTTTATGATTTAGATAGCGACAATTTTGATACCGAGCAACAGCGTTTAGCACAGCATTTAATTGGATATCAAAAACGTAATTATTTAGAAAATATAATAAATGATGATGTAAGCCAGTATAAATTCTATCAAGGTTTTATATTAGATAAAGGATCAAAAAATTCTTTAACAAAACTATTTGATGCACTTGCGAGTGCTGATCAAGAAAGTTTAGACTTTTTTGAAGAATGGGCAATTAAAGATGGGCAGTACGGAGCGTCAGAAGGTTTTGAAGAAGTTGAGTATTTACTAGATGAAAAACAGTTTAGAAGTGATCCTCAGCCTATTTTACTTACTAACAGCAGTACTGGATTAGAAACTGATTTAGTATATAGAATAAAAGACTATGAAACGTATCTAAAACCCAAAGATTATAATCATGCGCCTTTCCCTACAAAATATATTACAAAAGGTTATACTAAGGATTCTGGTTATGTAAATCCAGAAGATGTTAATACAGTAGTCGGAACATACAACGATATTTTAACAAAATCTTTTAGCGACATTGACAATCAAGATTATGTGTGGGTAGGAAATATAAAAGAAGATTGGTCAGTTCTACAGCATGTACAAAAAGATTACAAAATTGAAAAAGTAGAAACAGGTACAGAAGAATTTACAATTACTGTAAATGCTACTCCATTAGATATTAATACTGGAGACATTTTAGGATTATATAATATACTCATAAAGACATATGCACCTAGTGCATTTGACAGTACTCAAACATTGACACAAACACTTGCACCTATTGAAGGATTTTTTAAAGTAAAATCAGTTGCCTTAAATAAGATTGTTTTAGAAACTTCTAACACAATAGACACAGTAGAAGAATGTGAAGGTAGAATAAGTGCATTTATTCCTGTAAGAGTATCTAATCTTATAGAAGCAAATACACTTGCAGAACAAGAAGTTGCTACTGACGAAAAGTTATGGATTGATAATGATGGTAAAGGCAAATGGAGAGTCATTCAGAATAAAAATAAATTTGATGTTCAACAAGAATTATCTAACGGTGATGCCGGAACAGAAAATAAATTTGGAACTGCAATAGCAGTAGATAGTAGAAATGTTAAACTTGCAGTAGGTGCACCAGACAAAGAAGACGGCAAAGTTTACATATACAATAGAGCAAGTAATTCATTAAATTATACATTATACCAAGTTTTAGAACCTGATGCAAATATTGCAAGTGCAGGACAAAAATTTGGTTACAGTATATCAATGAGCGAAGATGCAAAATATATCATTGTTGGCGCACCGTATGCTTCTAATGTAAAAACTAATTTTAAAAACGGCTTCAATACTACTACAAATTACTCAGCAGGCGATATAGTAAGATTGAATAATAGTTTGTGGTCAGCAGACGAAGATATTTTAGGTGCAGTATCAAACATAAATTTTAGCAGTTTTGATAGTGTTGCACAAATTAATTATACACTTAATAATTATTCTCAAGATGCTACAGAAATACCAGTAATACTTACTGGCGATTATCCTTTCAAGAATATTACAACAGATCACTTTTTACTTAGAGCTCCTAAAAATATGTTTGACGGATCGGGTGTTGGAGATCAAATATATTTAAGATGGAACAGTTTAGCAAATGCAAACCAAACACAATTAAATCTTGTAGACAGGTTACCGTTTGATGGAACAGTGCCTTACATTTCTAAATCATATTTAGAGTCTGAACATACTATTGCTAAAAAAGTAGATGCAATACTTTATGTTGATGCATCTAATAATATTCCTAATATTGGAGATAAAATAACTACCCAAGGAGCAATAGGTACAGTTGTTTACACTCATAACGAATCTGCTCAGTTAACAATATATGTTAATGATGTAAATGGTTTATTTCCACCAGAGAATAGTTTGTTTATTGATGGGAACGACTTTGTTGGCGAATATGAAAGAATAGGACCAAATGAAGAGATTGTAACTTCTAGTTCTTGGGGCGGATATTGGTTTATTCAATCAAGTAATCCGTATGCAGTAGGCAACACTAATGCAGATTCAGGACGAGGTTTAGTTTTTAAAGACTTTGTGTCAATTACAGATGTTGGCACTGACAGTACATTAGACGGATACTATTATCAAAGTTTAGATTACAAAACAAATTTACAAGATAGTGAAAGTGTTATAAACAGCTATTTACAAACTCTTAGTTTTACAGGCACACCAGGACCTTTAGGTACATCTGATCCAATTATAAGCACTAAATTTGTTGTAAGGGTGCCTAAGGAGTTAAGTGACTCTTCTAGTGCAGGTGAAGATTTTAGGTTATATGTAAACAATTTACCTGATACAGTAACTGAAATAACTTTAGACACAGCAGTATCGTTAGGTGCAGGCGAAATAATTACCCAACAAGTCACAGGTGCTACCGCAGTTGTAGTAGAAGCAACAACTGACAACACAGTAGTAAAAATTAATACTATTACAGGATCATTTGATGCAGTTAATTTTATAACATTTAGTGCTACAGGTAACTTAGGCATCAAAATAAATGTATTACCAATTATTGATGCCCTAGATGATCCTAGTTCAATAGGGTTATCGTTCTCGGCAGTCAATAAAGAGCATACTATTGATGATATATGGGACGGATATATATCCTATGAAAACACTAAAAGTTTAGATGGATTACCGTTTGAACCTATTGTAGGTCAAACAGTACGTGATGTATCCACAGGCGCAACAGCTGAAGTTGCTTTTTACCAAAGAAGTTTGAACCAAGTAACTATATTTGTTAAAAATATATCTGGTAATTGGAGTAAAGGTAATCAATTTGGCAATAATGCAGAAATAGAATTTTTACCATACGCACCAGGACCTAACCCAGATAATTATGGTAGAGTTGGAATCTATACTATTCCGCGTGTCATGGGTCAAATACAACGTATAAGTCTTGGTAATAGTGCAGCCGGAATAGGAAAATTATTTGTTGTTGATACAGGCGCAAATATAACTCCGCCAGCAGGTGACTTTAGAACAGTTTCTGCATTAGGAGCTAATCAGGTTGTTTCAGCATTGACAGGCGATTTTGCTTACTTAGAGTCAAATAATAATTTTGAGTATTGGATTTACAAACAAAATACAATCAATGGGATTGCAAGAGGGGCAAATACTCCTAGTTCAGACAACCTTGATTGGACCGAAGTATATAAAATCCCTACAGCGTCAGGCGGAAGTATAGGTACTCCATTTACAAATGAAGGCATCTACTATGTTTATCAACAAAACAATGCCGGAAATTATATAAGTTTAGGCAGTTATGTTGGACCTGAAAGACAGGACAACAATTATCTAGGAACAAAGGTAGAGATTTCACAAAATGCTAACAACGTTTACAGAGGATATGTAAGTGCACCAGCAGGTAGTACAGTTTCTGATGCAGGTAAAATATATTTCTTAAAGTATGGTGTTGAAAACGGTATTACATATAATTGGGAATATGCAAAAAATAAAAAATTCAAAGGTGTATTTAGTGTCTCATCTAATTACTTCGTTGGCGATATAGTTGCCTTAGAAAATAGACTTTATAATGCTGTAACAAACATAACAGCAGGCACATTTAATACCTTACAATGGAATAGCACAGACGATTTAATAGACTACGTAGGATATGTTCCTAACGATACTGGTATAACAATAGTATCAGATAGCAGTAACGATATAAGCACAGTTTTAGATCAAGGATCGCTTTATGATTTTGCAAATAGTTTTGACGTCACACCAAACGGCGAAGTTTTAATTGTAAATGCAAAATACGGAAATGATAAACCTAATTTAGTTGTGGTGTACAGGATACTTAACGGACAGTACCAGCGTTCTCAGCAAATTGATGCACCAAGCGGAACAGAATCATTTGGCGATAGTATAGCAATAAGCAACGATGGAAAATTAATTGCAGTATCAACCCCATCAGACGATTCTAATAAAAACAATCAAGGTAAAATTTATGTATACAAACAAATAGATGGTACGTTTGTATATCTACAAACACTGATTAGTCCTAGTAATAAAACTTCACAGTTTTTTGGTAATAAAATTGACTTTGACGGCAACAGACTAATTGTAAATAGTAAAAATGGCGACAATTGGACAGATACAACATTTGATACATTCTCTGAAAGAGATACAGGCTATGTATTAGATCCAACAAGTCAAAAGAATTTAGAAACAACTACCTTTGACAACGAATTTACTACATACAAAAAATATTATGAACAGCAAGGTTCTGTATTTGTATATGAAGTAATAAATGACGGATTGTTATATGCACAGCAACTCCAGTATCAGTCTAGTCAAAGTGGTAGTAGTGTAAGTAATTTTGGTGACAATTTTAAGTTAAAAAACAATCATGTATATATTGGTTTACCTGATACAAGTGTTAATGCAGTATATACAGGTAGTGTGATTGATTTTAGAATACCAGACGGAAAAAATGTTTGGGAAAATCTAAGATTACCCAAAGATACTGTCGACATCAGTAAAATTAAACGTGCAATTTTATACAATACCAAATCAAACAAGTTAATTACATACTTAGATTATATTGACCCTGTACAAGGAAAAGTTGCAGGACCTGCTGAACAAAACTTAACCTATAAAACTTATTATGACCCTGCATATTATACCATTGGCGGTTCTAATGTAACTGTTATGCCAACAGCAAGTTGGGGACCAGAACAAGTTGGTGAGCTTTGGTGGGATTTAACAAATGCGAAATATTTAAATGCATATCAATCAGATGTAATATTTTCTGCTAACAATTGGAATACTCTATTTGAAGGCAACACAATTGATGTTTATGAATGGGTAGAATCAAGTGTTTTACCTAGCAGATGGAATAATCTTAGTAACACTGAAGAAGCACAAGAACAAGGAATAGATGGTGTTAGCCTATATGACGATACAGTATATTCAACGAGACAAACATATGATAGTATTAGTGGTAGTTTAACTACAAAGTATTATTTCTGGGTAAAAAATAAACGTACAACACCTGATGTTGAATTTAGAACAATCAGTGCGTTTTCTGTAGCAAATTTAATTAGTGATCCAAAAGGACAAGGATATAAATTTGCAGCCCTTATTTCATCTGATAGCTTTACAGTATACAACTGTGATAGTTTATTAGAAAACAAAGATGTTGCAGTCAGTTTACAATATTGGACAATTGATAACCAAAATATTAATATACACAATCAGTACCAAATTGTTACTGACGGGTTGTCAACAAGTGTACCTAACAGAGATATCGAGCGTAAATGGTTTGACAGTTTAGTAGGATATGACCAACAGGGTAAACAAGTACCGGCACCCGGACTAAGTCCAAAGGAAAAGTACGGTATATTAAACACACCAAGACAAAGTTGGTTTATCAACAGCGCAGAAGCACTAAAACAAGTTATTGAAAGAGTAAACGGAGTTTTAAAAGAAAATTTAATCATTGACGACAAAGATCTAACAAAAATAAAAGATGCAGACCCGCAACCTAGTGCAGTAAGTAGAAAGTTTGACACATCAGTAGATACTGTGGCTGATCTTGAATTTATAGGTGTTGCAAAAGCCACGCAGGCATCTATGTCATTAGTTATAACTGATGGTAGTATAACTAGAGTAGATGTTATTAATCCCGGCCGTGGATATCTAGTTGCACCTACATACAGCATTTCAGGTACAGGCATAGGCGCAGAATTAGAATTTACAATAAACAACCTTGGTGTAATTACAAATGTTACAGTTATTAACGGTGGTAAAGATTATGTAGAAAATGATGTAATTACGATTAGGAAATATACAGCATTAGTTAAAAATGACGAAACCATTTTAGGAAAATGGGCATTATATGAAAGAGATAGTACAACTAGACTTTGGCAAAGGGTTGCAAGTCAGGCCTATGACGTTTCATTGTATTGGGATTATATAGATTGGTATCAAACAGGGTATACGCAGTTTACTGAAGTAAATTTTGTTTTAGATGGCGCATACCAGTTACAAGGGATTGATGACTTTATAGGTGACATTACAAAGATTAATAATGTTGGTACAGGCGGTTGGTTACTACTTAGAAAAATTTCAGAGCAATCTGATGTTGATTATACTGTAAATTATGAAACTATTGGTAGACAAAACGGCACAATAGAATTTAAAAATACATTGTACGATACTAGAGAGAGTGCAGTTGGATTTGATATAATAAGTTTTGACTCACAATTCTTTGACAGTGTTCCTAGTATAGAAATTAGAGCAGTATTAGAGTTTATTAAAAATGACTTATATACTGAAGCACTATCTATTGAATATAACAAATTATTTTTTGCAAGTTTACGATATGTGTTTAGTGAACAATCTAATGTTGACTGGGCATTCAAAACTAGTTTTGTAAAAGCAAAACACAACGTAGGCCAGCTTAGAGAAGATATCACATTTAACAATGATAGTTTACCAAGTTATGAAAAATATCTTGAAGAAGTAAAACCGTTTAAAACAAAATTGCGTGAATATCTTAGTGCGTATGAAAAAATTGAAAACAGCCAAAGCAGATTAACAGATTTTGATTTGCAAGCATCTTATAATGATACTACTAAAAAAATTGAACCTCAAAATGTAAAAGTTGTCGGAGAAAACTTAATAGGAATAAATGACAAATTAGACACTTATCCCTATAAGAATTGGACAGATAATGTAGGCTACAAAGTTATTGACATACAAGTTGCTGATGGCGGCTCAGGATATAGTCAAGCACCTACGATAAAATTAACTGGCGGTGGTGGTACAGGAGCATCTGCAATAGCAAAATTAGGTGCTAACGGCACAGTAACAAGTATAGAAATGCTCAATACAGGTAGCGGTTACATTACAGCACCAGTGCTTACACTTACAGGCAGTGTTTCACTTACAGGAAACCCTGCAAAAATAAGTCCGATACTTGGTGATGGTTTAACAAGAGGTATAAAAAATGTTGTAAAATTTGATAGAATAAGTGGTGAAAACTTTATAACATCAATAGATGAAGTAGAAACGTATACAGGATCAGGTTCAAAGTACACATATGAACTTACTTGGCCAATGGATTTGAAAAATAGTAATGTTATTATAACAGTAAATAATATCGAATTGTTAAGAAGTGAATACACATATAGCAATATAAAAGATAGTAAAACAAAAAGCCATACTAGATTTCATGGACAGATTGTATTAGCACAGCCAGTACCTGTAAACTCAGTTATGAACATAAGTTATAAAAAAGCAATTAGCTTGCTAACTGCTCAAGATAGAATTAATATTGCATATAATCCAGTAACAGGACAGTTTGCTAAAGACCTTGGTCAACTTATGGACGGCGTTGATTATGGTGGAGTGCAAGTAAAGAGTTTTGATTTTGGCGGTCCAACTGGTTGGGATACTGGTCCTTGGTTTACTACAGAGTATGATACATACGATACTACATTTGAAGATGAAACATTTGAGTTAGATGGTTCAACAATTAGTATACAGTTAAGTAAACCACTTGAAAATAGCGTAGAATATAATATATACTTAAACGGTGTAAGAATTGATGATCCAAACTTTGGTACAGGTAATCCTGTAAGTAATCCAAATGCAATCTGTCAAAGTATTACAGGTGATGGTGTTCAAACAACTATATTCTTAGACAATGACGGACTTAATATTAATGGAGAAGGAAGTCCGTCAGACTCAGAATAC
>Ga0209425_10001493_pt1 | contig 27344 bp, 26 predicted proteins | sample COG_05_FD_184749 | JGI IMG/M metagenome (GOLD analysis project Ga0209425, IMG submission 184749) | Pelagic Microbial community sample from North Sea - COGITO 998_met_05 (SPAdes) (version 2) | ecosystem: Environmental > Aquatic > Marine > Neritic zone/Coastal water | place: Helgoland, sampling...
TACAATAGCTTCATCGAGCAACTCTTTCGAATCTTCATCATCACCATATGTAAAAGATTTTACAATCTCACTACTGATATGTAGCATGAACAACAGAGCTGAAACTAGTTTTGAGTTGGTTTTGTTTTCATCTGTATCTTCGGTATATTGTAAAAGAGAAGATGCTATATTTTTTTGAAATTTTTGAAGTGATTGAATATCCTTACTTTTTTTAGGGGCCCAGTCTTGTTGATCAGTGTGGTGTATACTCATTAAGTGTCCCTTTTCTATAATTTATCTGCTCGTCTTTCTCTGAACGACGGATATGACAAAGTTTTAATTTAAACTCCTTAAAATTTTATTTTATTTATTTCATTAAATTAGAACTAATTAAATTCAATTTATTTTTATTTAAAAAGATTGTACTTTGCGTCGTATACGTAGGTAGATTGAATTTAAACAGGTTGGTTTTAGATGTCAGAAGAGAGTGACGAAGAACTAGTTAATGATGCGACGTCTCCTGAAGAGCCAGTTGCAAAGGCTCGGTTTAAAATCAGTAAACCAGACCCTATAATATATTATATAGCTGGACCTTTCCTTATTGTTTTTGTGATTTATATCGTATTAACAAAAGTATTTATCTCGTCAGACCTGGGTCACGAGGCTAAGCTTGAGCAAGTAATGATTATTAGTAACAGTGAAACCAGTGAGCTTTCTGAAGAGAGCGTTGCTGAAGATGATGATACGGTTGAGCCTGAAATTTCTGAAGGAGGGTTCCTTGATATTCATAATTATTTTCAATTTCCCGTTACGTTTGCAGTTAATATACCAGAGACGAATAAAAACTTAACGTTTGACTTGGCTGTCTCTAGTTTTCAGTCTGGAGTGACAGCAGAGTGGTTCTTCGAAAGTTTCACAGCATTTGTACCTGCCATAAGGTCAGACATTTTGTACTTTATGGCAACGCATTCTCTAGACGATCTACAATCATCTGATTTTCAAGAAGAGTTGCTTGAAAATTTAAAAGAAGTTATTAATGAGAAATTAAAAAATCTCGGTGCTGAACCAGAAGTAAGTAAGGTCATGTTTGTAAGTTTCATTATTACATGAAAAAACCCTGGGCGATTACCCAGGGCAAGTTAGCTTTGCTACACATGATTTTACTCATGAAGACGCAGTTTATTGCGCATTTATCTCTAGCAATTCTAATGCCATCTTTAATTAGAAAATACGTTTCTTAAAAACAGTGATTATAAACTCTGTAATTGTTAACCTATATTATTTTTCTAAACTTTTTTATAATCTGGTCGTTTAACTGTTTGAGACAAAAAAATAAGCTTCAGGAGAAAGCCTAATGAAATATCTATCGATTTTCTTCTTGCTCGTATTAGCAGGATGTCAAACAAATAGTTTAAATAGTGCTGGCAGTGCATTAATACCTAATGCAGCGAGTGTAAGTGGAACAGTGATTTCAGATTCAGTGGGTCAGGCGCCAGAGGGCATTGTACCGATAGAAGGTATAACACATGTTAGTTTACATGCAGATAGATCGCTGCGTTTAGAATCGACTTGTACTCAAGTTTTGAAACTGGCCTACTCCTCAAATCTTAATTATTCCGAAGTGATTATGGGGCTAAAAAACAGAGCTTTACTGATGGGTGGCAACGCTATCGCCCTTGTAGGTTGGGCTGAAAACAGGTCGGCATCGGGAATGATCGGAAAGATCTACATATGTAAAAAGAAGCCTTTTCATGTTCACGCATCAGGCTCTCACTAACGCGATCTTGGATACGTAGAGTGTAACCTTGAGAAAGTAAATCTTTTGAGCGAAAAACAGTTTTTAAATTTTCAAAGCCCTGAATTGCAAAGTTCGGGGTTTTTTTTATCCGTTTTCAAGATCTTTAATTTGTTTATCAAGGTCAAGGTAGGCTGAGAACAAATCTGCTTCACTTATGACGCCATTAAATTTTTGTAGTTCTGGATCTACTATGGGAATACTTTCACCAACGAAGGAACGGCAAGCTTCAATACTTTGCAAAACAGATAGATCAGGAGTCAGTATCAGAGGTTCTTTTATTATGTGTTTCAGAACGCTTTCAGACTCATTTGTACCTATCAGATCGTTTATAAGTAGTTTTCCTAAGAATTGACGCTTTTTATCTAAGACATAAGATTCGGTTGCGTTTCTGGCAATCATCTTTTTCAAGGCATTTTTTACTTTGTCTGATTTATTAATTTCACAATAATCTTGCGAGGCATACTTGAGCACTGGTTCTTCCATTAACTTGAGGTGGCCTCTGCCCAGATTAACATTAATACCTCGATCTATAAGTTGGCGGTCAAAAAATGAATGACCAAAAAACAGATGGGTTATTAGGCAACAACCCGCTACTGAGGCCATAGTAGATATTCCTAATTCATACGAGCCTGTAATTTCAACAATTATTATGACAGCTGTTACTGGTGCTCCTATTATAGCTCCTCCTACCGCAGCCATGCCACAAAATGGTAGCACGGAACCAGCCCCAAAAAATCCAAAACTGGTGAAGATTTTACCAAGAATTGATCCAGTAGCTGTTCCAATGAAAAGTGCAGGAGAGAACACGCCGCCATAAAGGCCTGTACCAAGGCACAGTGATGTCATTAAAATTTTGAGTATTAAAATTGTGAGAACAAAAGTGAGCGTAAAGTTTCCGCTTAGCATATCAACTATGCTCTGTGTCCCTAACCCTAAAATTTGGGGAAAAAACATACCAGTAATACCGCAGATTATGGCCCCTCCATAAATCAAGCGAGTCGGTGAGATTTGACTTTTCCCAGCATATTTGGTTAAAAATCTGATACTTATCATAAAAAGGATAGCTGCACATGCAAATACGGGGCTACAAATTAATGTAGCTGGAAGAATGTTTGCTAGTTCGGGGATTTGGCTATTAGTTTCTAGAATTGAAGACTTTTTGAAGATTTTTTCAGTTACGGCACTTGCGGTAAAGCTGGCAATTGCGATGGGAGCAAGTGCTCTCATTGAAAAATGCCGAAGGATTGCCTCATGAGCAAAAATGATTCCAGCGAGTGGAGCTCCAAAACCAGCAGAGATCGCTCCTGCAACCCCGCACCCAAGAAATACATCTGTTGATAGTAAATCTTTGGTTAGTGCCCTAAGTGAGGTTCCAATCGTTGCTCCAAGGTGGACTAACGGGCCGTATTGCCCGACCGAAGCACCACCACTAGCGCTGATTAGAGCTACTAAAGTAGATAGGTAACCAACCCTTGTATCTAATTCATTATCAGTTCTATGTGCGGCATAGATTGCGTCAGCCGGGCCATTCCAACGGGCTATTTTAAAACCCCTTTTTAGAAAGACTATTAAACTTGCAGCGATTATTAACGTTATTATTGGAAGGTAATTCAAATCAAAATTATTTATTTTGACAGTAAATATATCGATACTTTGGCGGTAGGATGATATAAGAGCGACTGTGCTAACAAAAATATTTGCACATACGGCCATTAGGCCCCCCATAATTAAACCAAATACAAAAATATTAGTTATTTGAGCTATTCTGTTTTTTGCAAAGGGAGAGAGATGATTTGGAGTCGTAACATCATTATTCATAGTTCATCAGCTTTTTTATCAAATTATAAAAATTATGATCTACTATTATTCTGTTGAAGGATACTATTTTTTTTAACGAGGTGAACTGAAAGAGGTTAGTAAAGTTTTCGGCTTTACTCTTGTCTTGATTCCAGGCGGTAGTAAGCCAGTGCAGAAAAAGGGATGTGAACCATATATAAGGATGCAAAAAAAATCCAAACCAACCACGGTTTAATAAAAACTGCACCTGCGAGTAGAGCAAAGCTGCTTAAAACTGGCAATGCAAAATATTTTGGTAATGTAAGTTTTTTTCCTGCATAAGTTGGAATTGTGGAAATAGCGCCAATACCAACTAAAACTGTCCAACCTGCAATTAATCGCCAGTCGCGGAAGTAAGAGTGCTCAAATTCAATAAAACAAACTAAGGGTAAAAGTACTAAAAAAGCCGCTGCAGGCATAGGAATACCCGTAAAGAATAATTTTGATTCATCTGTATCTTCACGAATTTCAGAATTGAACCGAGCAAGCCGCAATACTCCACAAATACAGAAAAACAATGTGGCGGCCCAGGCTGTTTTATTTACAGGTTGCAATCCCCACATATATAATGTGATTGCTGGAACAACTCCGAAAACAATAGCATCTGAAAGGCTATCTAGTTGGGCTCCAAATTGACTTGTACTCTTTAGTAGACGAGCAATGCGACCATCGAGCGTATCAAAAAGAACTGCAAGAACGAGCATAAATAACGTTTCCGTCCATTTTTCAGCTAATGCAAATTTTAGCCCTGTTAAGCCGAAAGATAGGGCTGCAACAGTCATGAGGTTTGGTATTAACCAACCAATTGAAATTACTTGCTTTATTGGCTTTTTATCTTTTGTTAGGTTGGAGGTCAGATACTTCATTGAACTCGAACTTTTCCTATGGGCGAAGCTGACTCAAAGTCAGCTATAATTGTTTCACCAGCATAAGTTCGTTGCCCAACTAGCACTTTCATGAATACTGGATTTGGTAGCCAGACGTCAACACGGCTTCCAAATCGAATTATTCCATATTGTTGGCCACACTCTAACATGGAACCCTCAGTCACCGCACATTTTATGCGGCGAGCAACTAGACCTGCAATTTGAGTAAACGCAATGGTATTTCCGTAGTCCGTCTTTAATGTCAGGCTAAGGCGCTCATTCTTTTCACTTGCCTTATCTAGACTTGCATCAAGAAAAGATCCTGGAAAGTATTGTTTATGTGAAACTTTTCCTTTCATAGGAGCTCTATTAACGTGAACATCAAATACATTCATAAAAATGGATATTTTAGTATAATCAGTACCGTCCAGCCCAAGGCTCTCTGGTGGGTTGTTTTTATTAACTGATAAGATACGGCCATCAGCAGGAGAAATTACGAGACTTTTACGTTGCGGCGTGTAGCGAACTGGATTTCGGAAGAAGTATATACACCAGACTGAAAAAATAATACCGAAGAAACCAATAATTTGACCTACAAATACGATTAGGAGAGCCGTTGCTGCAAAGCTGATTAGAATGAAGGGATAACCCGCTGGATGTATTGGAACAAAAATTGTTTTTTGAATAGAATTAAAAATAGCCAAGTTGTACCTTCCTTGCTTTAGATAAACAACGTTTATACTCTTTTAACTAATTTAAAAAGGGTAAAGAAAGCATAAATAAATAATCAATCAGTTACCGCCCTCGTTTCAAAATACTTACCAGGCTGTTCAAAAGATTATGGGTACCAATTCTACCAAAACTTGATATAAGATTATACAATCCGCTACATGAAACATTTGGAAGGTCTATAGAAATGTTTGAATCTTTTTTTCCATCGCCAAAGTTATTTTTTTCAAGCCTTCTTTTATGGGTCGTTGGAGTAGTAGCTTTTTGGTATACATTTGGCACTGGCCTAGGTGAAATGATAGGGTTTCAATTTACCCCGGCTGATGCTCCACCGGTAATTGGATTAGGTTATTTTATTACACCAGAATTTATTTGGTTTGATATTTACTACATTATCTCAAGTCTCGCCTTCTTTGGCTTTTGGAATTATTATGAACCCCACAAGTGGCAATTATGGTCTATTCTAGGGTCATCATTATTAATTCTTATGGCCTACATGACCGTACAGGTTTCTGTTGTGATTAATGCTTGGTATGGCCCTTTTTACAATGATATACAAAATGCTCTAGGTGGCGAAAGTGATGTTACCGCTGGAGATTTATATGGTCATTTACTGGTGTTTTGCATCATCGTTTTTCCATACATCGTATTTGTACCGCTTAAATTATTCTTTACGTCGCACTATGTCTTTCGATGGCGAAATGCTATGAACGATTTTTATGTCGATAGATGGTCTAAAGTAAGACAGGTTGAAGGAGCATCTCAACGTATTCAAGAAGATACGATGAGGTTCTCTGGAATAATGCAGGGCTTGGGAGTTTCTATGATAGATTCTGTCATGACCTTAATCTCATTTCTTCCTGTATTATCCGCATTGTCAGTTCATGTTGAATCAATGCCAATTGTTGGGAATATTCCTTACCCTCTTGTGACCCTGGCCATACTTTGGTCAGTCTTTGGAACTCTTCTGCTTATTGTGGCGGGCATAAAATTGCCAGGTTTAGAGTTTAAGAACCAAAGGGTAGAAGCTGCCTTTCGAAAGGAATTAGTTTATGGTGAAGATAGTCCAGAGCGAGCTGATCCTGTTTCTTTAAGCCAATTATTCATAAATGTAAGGCGAAATTATTTTCGGATTTATTTTCACTATGCATATTTTAATTTGTTTCGATATATATACCTGCAAGCTGATAATGTGATTGCTTATATTTTCTTAATTCCAACAATAGTTAGCGGTCGAATTACACTAGGAATTATGAACCAAGTGTTGAGAGCTTTTGGTCAAGTTGCATCCTCGTTCCAGTTTTTGGTAAATTCATGGACTACAATTATTGATTTAATCTCCATCTACAAAAGATTGCAGGCGTTTGAGGTGACTATATCTGGCCTAGAGGTTTCAGGCTTAGACAAAGAATATGATAGTAATGAAAAGGTTGATAGCATCTAAATACTTTTAGAACGAATAGAAATGAGTAAGGTAACTCAGAATAAACTTCGCATTCTATGCTTCGGTGAAGCTATGGTGGAGTTGTCAGCTATAAATTTTTTGAGAAAAAATGCCCAAATTGGAGTTGCCGGGGATACTCTTAACACAGCGATATATTTAAAGAGGCTCTTGGGCACCAGTGCTGACGTCGATTACTTGACAGTTCTCGGTTACGATCATTTCTCGGACCAAGTGACTAAGTATATTAAGTCAGAAGACATTGGTAGTGTGGGTATCCGACGGACTGCATTACGAGCCGTTGGTCTTTATGCGATCAATATTGACGATAATGGGGAACGAACCTTTTCTTATTGGCGAGACTCTTCGGCTGCAAGATTACTATTCCAACTTGACGAAGATTTTACGAAATTGACTGAGTACGACCTCATTTACTTTTCGGGTATTTCATTGGCAATTTTGCCGGATGATATTAGGTGTAAGCTCTTAAATTTTTTGAAGAAGAGGTCACCTGAACTCAAAGTTGCTTTTGACTCAAACTATCGTCCAAATCTGTGGGAAAGTAAGAAAATAGCTCAAAAGAGTATCAAGCGTGCTTTCATGTGTAGTGATATTGCTTTACCTTCTCTCGATGATGAACTGGATTTATTGGAATTAAAAACGGAGAATGAGGTTAGTGGCTGGTTCTCGAATAAGAATATACCGCAAACTGTATTAAAAAGAGGGCCGTCTGGACCTCGATTGATTGGAACAGTAACTCATGATTGCAAATTTCCCTCGTTACAAAATGTTACTGATAGTACGGCAGCAGGTGATAGCTTTAACGCAGGGTTTCTAGCCTCGTATTTGATGGGCTATTCGTTTTATGATAGTGCTCGCCATGGACACGACTTGGCAAAAGTAGTAGTTAGCCATAGTGGAGCAATATGTCCTAAAGATCATGTTAAAAGAGTAAAGCGACAGAAATAAATTTAACTTCGAAAGTGAAATATGACATTAAAAAATAAAATTTTAGTTATAGGTGAGTACACTGGGGATCAGTTAGTCAAACTTGAGACGGAGTTTGAGCCAATTTTTTTGAAAAATGGTGATGCAATTTCTGAAGTACCATTGGCAAAGAGAGAAATAATAACTGCAGTTGCTTTCAAAGGACACAGGCCACTAGAATTTGATAAAACAAAGTTTGATCTTCTTCCTAAACTTAAAATTATTTCGAATTTTGGTGTTGGTTACGATGCAATCGATATATCAGAAGCTTCGGTGAGAAGTGTAAAGGTTACAAATACTCCAGATGTCTTAAATGATGATGTCGCCGATATCGCCGTTGGAATGCTAATCGGTTTATCACGAGAATTTTTAATGGGAGTAAATTGGGTAAAGTCTGGCGACTGGGAAAAATTTGGAGAAATGCCATTAAACAGAACAATAAGTGGTAAAAAGGCAGGTATACTTGGGTTGGGTCGAATTGGTAGTGCAATAGCCAATAGACTTGCTGCTTTCAAGATGGATATTCATTATTATGCACGGTCGAAAAAAAGCACTGCTGACAGTTGGACTTACCATGCGGATCCTGTTGCTTTGGCTCATAAAGTTGACTTTCTGTTTGTTGCTTTGGTGGGGGGTGAAGAAACTTCGAAATTTGCAAGTGCTGAAGTTATTCAAGCATTAGGTCCCGATGGTATATTAATTAATATATCAAGAGGATCCACTGTTGATGAGGATGCACTGCTTAAAGCTCTTGAAACCAAAGCTCTTCGGGGTGCTGCATTAGATGTATTTGCCGGTGAACCAAATATCAATCCCAAGTTTTTGGAGTTAGATAATGTTTTTATGCAACCCCATCAAGGTTCTGGTACTGTTGAAACACGTGAAGCTATGAGTAAGCTCCAACGTGATAACCTTTCAAACTTTTTTGCAAATAGAGCCTTACTAACACCAGTGAACTAAACTAGAACCCTAGGCCTTATACGCTACCGCTTCTTGTCGTTGACGGCCGCAACCTTGGACTTCAATCTCCATAATATCACCGGGTTTGAGGAATTGCTGAGGCTTCATTCCCATTCCTACTCCCGAGGGTGTTCCCGTTGCGATAATATCGCCAGTGCGCAGTCTCATAAATTGCGTCATATAAGTTATTATTTCAATAACGGAGAAAATCATATCTGAAGTGTTAGACTTTTGAACAATTTTTCCATTTAGAGACAGCTCTACATTAAGATTTTGGGGGTCACTAATTTCGTCACTTGTAACTAAGTAGGGACCTATTGGGCCAAATGTTGGTGCTGATTTTCCTTTGATCCATTGTCCCCCTCGTTCAGCTTGAAACTCTCGCTCTGACACGTCATTTATTGTGCAATACCCTGAAATCACTGAAAGAGCATTCTCTGCTGATACATGTTCGCAATCTTCTCCAATAATAACACCTAGTTCGACTTCCCAATCCGCTTTTTTGGAATTCTTTGGAATAATTACGTTATCAAAAGGCCCAGAGATTGCTGACGTCGCTTTCGAGAAGAGAATAGGTTCTTTTGGAATTTCCATTCCAGTTTCAATGGCATGTTTTGTATAGTTGAGACCAATGCAGTAAAAGTTTGGAACATCCTGCAAGCATGGACCTAAACGAGGACTTCCCGTGACCACAGGCAATGACTCAATATCAATATTACGTAGCTCTGAGATAGCATGATTAGAAACACTATCTCCGTTAAAATCATGCGCTGTCTCTGACAAGTCTCGGATTGATCCGTTAGCATCGAGAATACCAGGCTTTTCTTTTCCAGGCTCACCAAATCTCACAAGTTTCATTAAAGTTCCTTTCAACTGCAGTGTAATATTAACTACTATGTGTTACCGATTTTTTTAGAACATGTCACTCACTTAATTCAGGTTATTAAGCAATCGGATAGAAAAGTAATTATTAGAACTTAGTGTAAAAAATTTGTGCGAAAATAAAGGGGTCAGAGTGCTCGAGTTTGAGGTGATTATAATTGACTAATATTTTTTTTCGTGTTGCTTTAACGATAACTTTTGCAAGGAGAAAATTTTATGAAAAAAGTTGGAGTAATTGGGCTGGGTGACATGGGTAGTGGTTTAGCTAAGAATCTCATTCAAAATGGATTTGAAACTGTTGGATTCGATTTATCTCAAAAGCGGATGGCAGACTTTGAAGCGATGGGAGGAAACCCAACACAAGATGTTAAATCGGTTGCGCAAAATGCTACGACAGTTTTCCTGATGGTTATGACTGGTGAGCAAGCTAATGAAGTGATTTTTAATAGTGGAGGTTTAGCTGACAATTTGGCCAAAGGTTCCTCAATAATTCTTACAGCGACAATTAAACCTTCGGAAGCAAAAAACCTCGGCAAAAAGCTAGAGGAGTTTGACTTACATTTTATCGATAGCCCCGTCTCCGGCGGATACCCAGGTGCGCAGTCAGGAACTTTAACGATTATGGCCGCTGGAGCAGAAATAGCTTTGGCAGAAAATTCTGATGTTATGCAAGCCATCTCGAAAACAATCCATATTGTTGGCAGTAAGGCTGGTGAAGGACAAACAGTAAAAGCATGTCTACAGTCTCTGATTGGTTCAATTTTTTCGGCAACATTTGAAGCTGCGGCGCTAGCAGCTAAAGCTGGTATATCGGGTGAAGTCCTGTTTAACGTTTTCTCGACATCTGGCGCCAGTTCAGGGGTTTCTAATACTGCCCTTGAAAATATTATTGATAGAAATTTTGAAGGAACAGGAAGCCATATTGCAACAATGCATAAAGACTTAACTATTGTTCTGGATATGGCACAGGACTTAGGTGTGCCTTTGCACACAGCATCGACTGCTATGCAACTCTTTCATGCTGGTAAAGCAAAGTATCCGGATGGCGATAATTGGGTTGTGACAAAAGTTATTGAAGAGATTATTGGTGCAGAGCTGCATCGTTAGAAAGGAATAGAAATGAAGTTAGGCGTAATTTGTGATGGAATAAGTAGAGATTTAAATCACGCAGTGAAGGTAATGGACGAATTCAGTCTGGATTATGCTGAATTACAGTTTGTTGGAGACAAAGAAGTTGGGGATCACTCCCCTGATGAAATATCGGACATAAAAAAAACATTAGCAGATGCAGGTAAGCCGGTGTCTTGCCTCTCGCGGCACATTTTTGCAGGGATGACAACGAGTAATCGGCCTGGCGACGAATTGCATATTCAGCACATGGATGCCTTAAAGCGGGTTATAGAAATGGCGCATGAAGTTGGTTCTCCACTTGTGAGAATTATGACCTCAAAAAAAGAACAAATTCTTTGGGGAGAAAACGGTGCTGAAAAATGGAACGTTGCACATGGAGCTTGGGATACACTTCCCCCTTTGATTGCACCGGCTGTTGAACTGGCAAAGGCTGAGGATAAAATTCTCGTGGTTGAAACTGGAAATGGAACCATGGTCAATTCCAATTATACGGCAAGACTGCTTATCGATCAGCTTGATGCAAAGGAGACTTTAAAGGTCCTTTGGGATCCAGCTAATAACTGTTGGTGTCATGAAGTTGCCTTTCCGGATGGGTATGAAGAAGTTAAAGGCGGATATTTAGGCCATTTACATATCAAGGATGTTTTGGTTGATACTCCGCGTGCTAAGCTTGAAGTTAAACAAATGGGCAAAGGGCAGCTTGCTCCGCATTTTAAGCCTATAGCCAAGGCACTGCGCAATGATGGGTATGATGGAGTGATTTCTTTTGAGAGTGTTTACCACCCTGGTAATGGTGATTTTGAAGAAGGGTTTAGAGATAGTATTGAGTTATTTAAAACAATCTTTGCGTAAAAAGCTTCTAAGAAAAATAATTAGGTCTTGATCATTTAATGTGTGAGGCCATTCATATTGTTACAAAACGTCAATTAGCTTTGTAACAGTATTTATGAACTTAATTTTAATTGACGTGACAAATAAATCTTCTAAGGTAATGGCTTATGTTTCTACTGTTCTTGTGGGAAGCATTTTTAAAATGTTTAATAAGTAAAAAAATTCTAGGAGGAATTTATGAAATTAGGAAATATAGCCAAACTTACTTTGGCGACAGTACTAGCAACAACGACTGCTTTTGCAGCGACTGCGGGAAGCCATGCTTCAACTAAACTCCGCATTCAGACGCATTATGCACCTGAGACAGTTTCAGGAAAGCTAGCAACCCAGTATATTGATAATATCCAGACAATGTCTGGTGGAGAGATAGAAGTAGAGATGTTTTATGCATCATCAGTAGTGAAGTCACCTGAAACATTTGATGCCGCAGCAACAGGTATTCTTGATTGTGATATGACAGGCGGAAGTTACCAAACTGGTAAGAACCCTGCATTTCAATTTGTAGGCGATATCATGGGTGGTTATGCAACTCCTTACCAGCAGCTTTCGTGGTTGTATTATGGTGATGGTTTGGCAGCAGCACAAAAGCTCTACAATAAGTATGACATGCAGCTAATTGGCTGGTGGGTTTATGGTCAAGAATCATTCGCTTCATCGCGTCCGATCAGAAATGCTGACGATTTCAAAAATTGGAAATTCAGATCACCTCCAGGAATGGAAACTGTGATTATGGCTAAGATGGGTGCGAAGCCAATTGTAATGGATTTCACTGAAATCTTTACCGCACTTGAAACAGGAATAATTGACGGCGCAGATGCATCTGGGCTTGCAAATAATGTTGGATTAGGACTTTACGATATAGTTAAGCATGCGAATTTTCCAGGATTTCATTCTATGCCTTCCGATCACCTAGCTTGTAACAAGGCGGTTTGGGACGCAATGCCTGCAGCACATCAGAGAATTATGAATGTTGCGATGGAATCACTTGCCCTTCAGACAGCTCTGACTTTTGAAAAGAAAAATGCAGAAGCAGCAGCAATGCTAAAAGAGCAGGGTGTAACACTTTGGGAGTGGTCAGCAGAAGATCTGGGCAAATTCAGAGCGGCATCACAGGCGGCATGGCCTGAATTTGCAACAACACCAGAGGCGAAAGCTCTTGTTGCGAGCCATATGGAATACCTAACTCAGCTTGGTTTAGTTAAGTAATCCACAAAAAAAACAAAAGGACGAGGTTTAGGAATTGAATCTCGTCCTTTATTTATATCCAAACTACATATCGTTTTTGTTAAGCTTGCACCAAGTTAACAATGAGAATTATAAGTTCGTGGCAAGTTTTTCCACGGCATGGGAGAGAAAAAGTGGATGAAGAAAATAAAAATGTGTTAAAAGAAATTTTCTGGCCTGCAGTTTTTATCGCTAGTTTGTCTTTTGTTATTGCTGTTTTCCCAAGGTTCATCATTACGTTTGGGTGGGCCTCAGACGATTTTCTGTCAATTTACACTGGAAGCATTGGTTTTGTAGATTGGATAGTAGTCCTGATAATATTTGCATCACTTATTTTTGGGACCTTGATGGTTAAACATTCTGAGAACGAAGTAGCCCCTGAAAATATTTTTGATAAATTTTCTCTCTTTCTTGGAAGAGTAACGATGTTACTTGTGGTATCCCTTGTGACCGCGATGTTGGTTGAAGTTGTGCTGCGATATGTATTCGAAGCACCTACCGTTTGGGCTAATGAACTTTGTCTCTGGATGTCAGGATTTGTCTTTTTACTTTCAGGACTCTATGCCATGCAGCAAAGAAACCATATTAGAATTTATCTTTTATACGACATTCTTCCAAGAAATGCGCAACGGGCATGCGATACTATTTCCGTTTTGCTGATATTATTCTTTGCTTTCTCTATGGTTTATGGAGGTTTTGGAGAAGCACAGGCTAAGTTCCTAAGGTGGGAGACCTTTGGTACTTACTGGGATCCACCGTTACCGGCAACAATAAAACCAACTATTTTAATCGCCGTTATTTTAGTTGCGCTGCAGTCGCTTGTAAACCTCTTAGCCGATTGGAATAAAGAACCTGAAACCCACTCTGTGATCGATGAGGAAGAAGTGGAGTCCTTAATTCAGCAACAAACTCGCAAGGAGACTTCAAATGTTTGATATAGGAACAATATCTATTATCCTTTTCTTTGCGATAATTGCACTTTTAGCTATTGGAATGCCTCTTGGCTTAGCTTCTGCAACGTTAGCCATTGCGGTTTTGGGAATGAAATTTGGACCTGACTTTCTCTATGGTAGATTTGGAATGGGCCCGCTTAATATCGTAGCACAAAGAATATATGGTATTTTAACAGGTTATGTGCTGATTTCGGTTCCATTATTTATATTTATGGCTAACCTCTTGGAACGGTCTGGCATAGCAGCAGAGATGTATAGCTCGTTAAATGTTTGGTTGAGTCGAACGAGAGGTGGAATTGCGATTGTAACGTCAATTATGGCTGTTATTATGGCAGCCATGTCAGGTATTATTGGCGGTGAGGTGGTATTGTTAGGGCTTATAGCCCTGCCGCAGATGCTTCGCCTTGGGTATAATCAAAATCTAGCCATTGGTACAATCTGTGCAAGTGGTTCGTTAGGAACGATGATACCGCCGTCGATTGTTCTAATCATTTACGGCTTGATCACTGAAACGTCGATAAAGGCTCTATTTACGGCAAGCTTTGTACCTGGTTTTATGTTGGCTAGTTTCTTCATTATTTATATAATTATTAGGACTCAGTTGCGTCCTGAAGATGCACCTCTTCCAGAGCCTGGTCCCGACGAAGTAGAGTCGGGTGAAAAAACAAAACTATTTCTTACTTTTTTGGGAACCATCATTGCTGGTTTCTCAACACTTTTATTTCTTAGGGTGGTATTTTTTACGATTACGGGACAGAATGAAGTTAAGGAAGGTGTTGATCTAATTACCTTAGGTACGCCTGATTATATCTTACAATTTGGAATTTTTATGCTTGTTGCCGCGGCTTTCTTAGGGCTGATGGGTATTGCTAGAGTAAAAACAGCCTGGAATATGGGTAAAGGACTTGTTGCTCCGATTATTGTTATAGGAGTGGTGCTTGGATCAATCTATGGTGGGATAACGGGGATTACCGAAGCTGCCGGAATGGGGGTGATAGCCGTACTTATTCTTACGATCCTCCGTAGAGAGTTTTCTCTGCCCTTACTCTGGGACAGTTTAAAAAGAACTCTTAAGTCGACTGGGACAATCATTTGGATAACGATGGGTGCGACTGCACTTGCGGGAGCTTATACGATTGCTGGAGGTCCAGCATACATAGCAAATATGATAGTCGGTGCTGAAATGCCGACAATGCTGGTTATCTTCATTATGATGCTCATGTTTTTGTTCATGGGTGCACTAATGGATTGGGTGGGTATTGTCTTACTTGTTATGCCTGTCTTCTTGCCTATCGTATTAAAGTTGCCCGTAGAAGAACTTGGGTTCTTTGGAGCACCATTAGAGCCTAGGCAAGTTGCTATCTGGTTTGGAGTTCTTTTCTGTATGAATATGCAGGTAAGTTTCTTGTCCCCACCGTTTGGCCCAGCTGCGTTCTATTTGAAATCGGTTGCTCCCCCGCATATATCATTAACGGATATATTTAAGGGATTTCTACCATTTATTTGTATCCAAATACTGGCTTTGTCAATTCTTGTCGCTTGTCCCTCGATTATAACTTTATTCTTGTAGAGAGCAGCTAATATTGGGTGCTATCGAAAAGGGGCCAGATGCTAAGTGGTGAAATTACATGCCTAAGCCTATAATCGGGTTCGTTGGTCTTGGGATGATGGGATCAGCGATGGTGGAAAGGCTCCAATCCCTCGAGTATAGCTTGTTTGTTCTGGCTAATAATGCGAGAGAGAATGTCGATAAAGCTGTGGCTAGAGGAGCTATCGAAGTATCTTACGGCTCAGAGCTTGCCCAAAACTGTGACATTGTAATGATATGCGTTGATACCTCTCAGTCTGTTGAAGGGCTAATCTACGGTAGCCAAGGTTTACTCGAGGGTATTAGAGCAGGCTCATATATTATTGATTTTGGAACGTCCATACCAGAATCTACAAAAAAAATTGCAAAAGATCTTAAAAATAGAAATGTGGGTTATCTAGACGCTCCTTTAGGGCGCACACCGCTATTTGCTCGAGAGGGAAAACTCAACATCATGGGTGCTGGAAGCCAGAAAGATTTTGATGTCTTAAAACCGGTTCTTGATGATTTGGGTGAAAATATATTTTATGTTGGACCTTCGGGGTCGGGACATTCCCTGAAGCTTATAAATAATTTTATGGCTATGACAACGGCCGCAGCAATGTCGGAAGCCTTCGCAATTGGTGATCTCTCAAATATACCCAGAGAAACTCTTTATAATATAATGTCAGCCGGCCCCCTTCATTCGGGTATGATGGATTTTATTAAGGAGCAAGCAATCGCGGGAGACATTAAACTTGAGTTTTCAGTCAAAAATGGACTGAAAGATGTTGGTTATTATGTCGATATGGCTGAGAAGTTAGGGTACAATTCTCCTATATCTTTGGGTACAAAAAAAAGCCTTTCTACGGCAAGTGATGACGGTTGGGCCGATAAGATGGTACCTGAACTTGTTGATTACTTTTCAAAGTCATCATCTAAGTAAACCTTTACGATTTCAGAAAATGTACTTTCGCTTTTGAAACCAAGAGCGGTAGCCCGCACAGGGTCAAAGTTGCGAGGCCATCCCTCTACGATTTTAATAATCTTTGGGTTAGGCTCATGCCTAATTTTTGAAGTAACTTTATTTCCCGCAATTTGTCGTAATGCGTCTATTTGCTCTTCCACTGTGCATGATACACCAGGCATATTTAAACTTCGTCGAGTTCCTAACTGACTTAGGTCCATTGTTCCTGCATGGGTTAGGAAATGAGTTGCAGAGCGTGGTGAGGCATGCCAGTGGCGAACTTGGTCGGAGACTGGTAAGATTGCCTCCTTATTATTCAAAGGCTCTCTAATGATTCCAGAAAAAAAGCCTGATGCGGCGAGGTTTGGCTTCCCGGGGCGTACGCAGATTGTTGGTAATCTGATGGAGATACCATCGATAAAACCTTTTCGACTATAGTCGGAAATTAACATTTCCGTTATTGCTTTTTGAGCACCATAGGATGTTTGGGGCGCACATAAAAATTCATCATCAATTTTATTAGGGAAGGGGGCACCAAAGACCGCAATTGATGAAGTAAATACAAGTTTCGGTTTATAGTTAGAGTCGATATTTTCAGTGATACGCAGTAATTCTTGGAGTAGGTTCCAAGTGCCTTGGGCATTTGTTTGCCAGCCTTTACCAAAGTTCTCCTCAGCTTCTCCCGAAACTATTGAAGCAAGGTGGTAAATGATATCTGGCTTCTCCGCAGCCAATACCTTTGCCTGATCATTTTTTGATATATCGCCAGATAGAATTTTTGTATTTATGGAAGTCTCTGGCTTTTGGGCATCAATAATATCATATAAAACTAATTCACTTAGCTGATGTAAAGGCGAGTCCTTATCGAGAATTCTTTGAGTAAGTTTTTTACCCACCATTCCTGCGGCCCCAATAATTAAAGCTTTCATATGACCTCTCGTTGCTTTTATAATAGAATTTATCTTATATATTTCTTGTTACTTACTTTTCTATTCAAACAGTAGGGTAATGAGGATAAGATGTCTATCAATGGATCAAAACTTATTTGGTTTTATTAAGGTGTTTGAGGCGAAGAAAATTCACGAACAATCTTACTAAAAACAAAGTTTTTGATACTTTTATCAAAGACTTCAAAATGTTTAGAAGTGAGATGAAGCCCAAAGGCGTCCTTGTTTTCATATATTTCATACAAAAAAATGCTTGTCTTAGAGTCCGATGGTACAAGGACGTCAAATCTCAAACATCCAGGTTCAAACTTTAGTGAATCACTTGCGTTTTGAGTTGCGTGTTTGATAAAACTCCCCATCATTTCGATTGAGTGAACTTGAAATTCTACAGTAATTATGTATTTTTTTTTCATCATTTAATCTTTCTCAAGCATGCATTGTTTTTGGTCGCAACAAACTGGTGGTCTTCAGCGGTGTTCACTAGGTCTTTATCCACCTGATCAAGACCAGAATTTTATATGTAAGAACCTACGGTCAAGTTATCCTACCATAAACTATTTTTAGTAGGAATTTGTGAATAGTATTTTCGTGAGGGTTTAGTCGAACTCAGTTATGAGCATACTTTTCAAAAGCCTGCGTTGTTGAAAATACCAAAGTAGTAGGCTAAGCTATCCTTATCTAATTGATCATAATGGTTTGGCTATCAAAGTCCTTATATCTATTTTGATTTATCTTATTTTCCAAATATGGGTTTAAAAGAGTAAATTGATGGTTGAACGAGTATTGTACAAAGAAAGGCCACTAAGTGGAATATTCTTGATGTGTGCGGCTGTTTTTTGTTTCACATTGATAGATTCTTCGGCGAAATGGTTAGCGGCAATAGGGTTTATACCAATTCAGATTACCTTTATTCGATATTTAGGACATTTTTTGTCATCGTTAGTTATATTTTTTCCACAGCAAGGTCGAAGAATATTTGAGTCCAGGCGTCCCTATATCCAGATTATGCGGGCAGTAATACTAATGGTCGGTACCTTTTTCAATTTTTTAGCTCTTAAGTATTTACCATTAAATATAACTGTTGCAATTTTTTTTGCAGCGCCTTTGGCCGTTTCCATTTTAAGCATTCCAATTCTTGGTGAACGAGTTCCACTAAAGCAATTTATTGCTGTACTCGTCGGTTTCGTTGGAGTGGTGATTATTATTCAACCGGGGGGTGTTAGATTTCAATTTGAAATGCTATATTCGCTTATAGCTTTGTTATGTGCTTCTATGTATTTTATTCTTACTAGAATGGTTGCAAAAGTCGATGAAAATCCAGTAAGCCAGATATATTCTAGTGGTATTCCTACTCTATTACTCTTTCCATTTGTTTTAAATATGTGGGAGTGGCCAAATAGTTGGTTAGATATTTTAGCCATGGGATTGATGGGTTTGGCTGCAACTTTCGGACATTCCTTTACCACAGTTGCACATAGTTGGTCTAAAGCCTCATCCTTAGCACCCGTGATATACGTTCAATTAATTTTTATGACAGTTATAAGTTGGCTAGTCTTTGATCACCTGCCAACTATGAATACGGTGATAGGGACGATTGTAATTATATTAACTGGCCTTTATTTAATCCGGCTTGAGCAGAAAAAAATTAATCTAAAAAACTAATCTCTGTTAAGTAAAATTTATCCTCTACCGATGTAAGGCATAGTTGAAGCCATCACAGTTACAAACTGAACGTTTGTCTCTAATGGCAATTCTGCCATATGTAAAACTGTTTTGGATACATGGTGAGGGTCCATCGTTGCTTCAGCTTGTATAGTTCCATTCGCCTGAGGTACGCCAATGGTCATTTGATGAGCCATGGGTGTCAGAGCATTCCCGATATCAATTTGTCCACAAGCAATGTTAAATGGACGTCCATCGAGTGAAATACTTTTTGTAAGACCAGTTATTGCGTGTTTTGTGCTTGTATATGGCGCTGACCCAGGTCTTGGTACGTATGCAGAGACAGAACCGTTGTTAATTATGCGACCACCTTGTGGCTCTTGATTACGCATTGCTTTGAAGGCAACTTTTGCACAAAAGAATGAACCATTTAGATTTATATTTACCACTTCGGCCCAGTCATCGATACTTAATTCGTCGATTGTTTGACTTGGCTTTGCCAGCCCTGCATTATTAAATAGCACGTCAATGTAATTCCACTGACTAATTATGGTTGCAAACGCAGTTTCAACAGCCACATAGTTTGATACATCGCACTTTACGACGATTGAATTTTTGTGGCCTTGAGCCGTCTCTTCTAGCGGCTGAATGCGGCGTCCTAATAGAGCTACTCTCCATCCTTTTTCTAAAAATAGTTGTGCGCAGTCTCTTCCAACACCACTGCCGGCTCCCGTAATTACTATAACTTTATTTTCCATGGTGCTCTCTAATGATTATCTCTTGGTAATGTTTCTCTAACTTTTTGGTATTTTGTCGCCATCTCCAGGCAACCGCCCTCAGCTAATTGACCAACATGACTTCGGTAAATTTCTTCCCAAGGAGTGTGACTTATAATTTCTGGAGCAACCCAATTCTTTTTTCGCAGCTCCCACTCATCAGTTGGAACTAGAGCATTCATTTCAGATTTATTGAGATCTAGAAGCACACGGTCGCCAGTTTTTAGAAATGCAAGGCCACCACCAACAACAGATTCTGGTGACGCATTTAAAATTGATGGACTCTCCGATGTGCCTGACTGTCTTCCATCTCCAACCGTAGGGAGGTGGTTAATACCTTTCTTTACTACCGCGTCCGGCGGCAGCATATTGACTACTTCAGCTGAACCGGGGTATCCTACACATCCTACCCCTCTGATAAAGAGAACAGTCTTATCATCAATTTCTAAGTCAGCATCATTAATTCTATCGTGATAATCTTCGGGACCCTCAAAAACAACAGCCTTGGCTTCAAATATGCCTTCTTTACCCGGGGTTGAAAAAAATCGTTGTCTAAAGTCGTCTGAAATAACAGATGTTTTCATGAGTGCACTATCAAAAAGATTCCCACTGATTACTAAGAACCCAGCATTTTCCCGCACTGGCTCTTTACATTTTGCAATTACGCTCCAATCGGAGCTACGCTTTCCCTCCAGCGTTTCGCCTAGGGTTTTTCCTGACACAGTCATGACATCTGTATGTAATTTATCTTCTATGGCCAACTCGCCCATTACCGCGGGCACTCCGCCTGCACGATAATAAGACTCTCCCAAGAATTTTCCAGCTGGCTGCATATTGACCAGAAGTGGAATGTCAAAACCGTGGGTCTGCCAATCTTTAACATGTAAGTCGACACCAATATGGCGTGCAATGGCCTGAAGATGTGGAGGAGCATTTGTTGAACCACCGATTGCTGAATTCACTACAATGGCATTTTCGAATGCTTTTCGGGTCATTACGTCTGAAGGTTTGAGATCTTCGTGAACCATCTGCACGGCTCTTTTTCCTGTTTGGTAGGCCATTTCCATTCTCTCTCTGAACGGTGCTGGGATTGCTGCACAACCTGGAAGACTCATGCCTAAGGCTTCTGCCAAAGAGTTCATTGTGGACGCAGTTCCCATCGTATTGCAGTGCCCCAATGAAGGTGCCGAGGCACAAACTCGTGAAATAAATTCTTCATAATCAATAGTGCCGTCTGCGAGCAGCCTACGACTCTCCCAGACAATCATTCCTGATCCTGCGAGCTGTCCATTCCACCACCCATCGAGCATTGGGCCACCTGAAAGTGCAATAGCCGGCAGGTCAACTGTAGCGGCACCCATTAACATAGCGGGGGTTGTTTTGTCACAGCCAGTTGTAAGTACTACTCCATCTAAAGGATAACCGTGAAGTACTTCTACTAAGGATAAATAGGCGAGATTTCTATCAAGAGCGGCGGTTGGTCTTTTTCCTGTTTCTTGGATTGGGTGTACTGGGAACTCCATTGGCACCCCGCCACCAGCTCTGATTCCCGCTTTGATTCTGTCCATTAAAAAAACATGGATTTTATTGCAGGGGGATATATCTGAACCAGTTTGAGCAACGCCAATAATTGGATTCTCACCTTGTAACTCTTCACGTGTGTATTCTTGGTTTAAATATCGCTCAAGATAAAGTGCGGTCATTCCTGGATTGTTTGGATTATCAAACCATTCTTGTGATCGGAATTTTTTGTTTGCTCTTGTATCTGACATGGTCCCTCTTTTCTTTATTAAATTTAATCAAGACGTTAATTACTTTGATAACTATTTAAAAGCGCTTTTTGCTCCTCCTGCTTTTTGCAACTCAAATATTGACCCCGCCTTTTCAGGTGTCGGCAAAGGTATCGACACTGGAACCTCAGCCAGCCGTGGAGTTGTGGAGAGTTTACCTGTAATTAGTCTTTCCTCAAGGTCTTTCCAGAATTTTTGTTGTCCCAAACTGTGGATATATGAGGCAGCTCCCAATAATGGCCAGGCATCCACAGCATTGCACTCATAAAACAGCATAAGTCGACTTTTTGAGCTTATGTTTGGTGCGGAACCATGCAAAGTCCGCGCGTGATGAACGGTCATATCGCCTGCCTTTCCAGTTAAGGTTACGGCTTCTTCAATTTTAAATTCTGGATCATCTGGGTCTATAGCACCGCAAAAAACACCATTCGCGAAGTGGTTCAGTATTGGGCCTTGGTGGCTTTTGGGTATTACCATTAGCGGACCATTTTCCTCAGTGACATCTTCGAGAAAGACTCCAAATGCAAGCATATCGTCATTACTATGTGGATAGAACGCCCAATCTTGATGCCATTCAACGGCTGCACCACCACCAGGAGCTTTTGTGTTTAATTTACTGGTTTGCAACAATGTATCTGGTCCCAAAAGATCATTTAGAACTGAAGTAATTTTAGAGTTCTTGAGGGCCTCCCAAAAGAAAATATCAGCTTTATGTGGTAACTTTAACCGAGTGAGCTTTGGCTGTTCTTTGGAGTGACCTTGATCGAGATCATAGAAATCATCACTTTCAGTGACATTTCGAGAATTTTCAATCCAGTCATAAGTTATATTTTGCATCGTGGTCAGCTGCTCTTCTGAAAGAACGTTTCTAACCATTAAATAACCATTCTCGTTGTAAAATTCTTTTTGGCTCTGATCCAACATGAGTTTGCTCTCTCCATTGTTTTGCATTTCATTTATGTTAAAAACTTTTTTTGTAGCATTTTTTCGTTAAAGCATCAAAAAATAATGATTGATTTTAAATATTTTTATAAAGAAGCTGTTATTCCTCCATCAACAAATATTGTTTGACCATTTATAAAACTAGAACTTGGGGCCGCGAGAAAGATACATGCTCCAACCAGTTCATTAACTTCTCCCCATCGTCCCGTAGGAGTTCGTTTCTTCAACCAAGCAGAAAAGTCTGGATCAGCCACAAGGGCAGCATTTAAGGGCGTATTAAAATATCCTGGCGCAATTGCATTAACTTGCAGACCTTTTGGTGCCCAATCAGTCGCCATCCCCTTTGTTAGATTTGCTACTGCACCTTTCGTTGCCGTGTATGGAGCAATGCCTGGGCGGGCTAATGCTGTTTGAACTGAGGCTATGTTGATAATTTTCCCCTGCCCCTTCTTGATCATTCGTTTAGCAACGGCTTGACCAACATTAAAGACAGATGAGACATTTGTTTTCATAAGAAGTTCAAATTTGTCAGCGGGAAAATCCTCTAAGGGGGCTCTATGCTGCATGCCAGCATTATTTACAAGAATATCTATTCCTGAATTCTGATCAAAGTACTGTGCTATTTTGCGTTCAACAGAACTATAGTCCGTTACGTCAAAAGAGAGATATGATATATCTTCATATTTTTGTTGCAATTTTTTTTTGGCGGTGATGAGTTTTTTTTCATCACGGCCATTTAAAATTATTTTCGCGCCGGCTTCTGCTAGACCTTCGGCTAGGGCAAATCCTATTCCCTGCGAAGACCCTGTAATTAATGCAACTTTCCCTGTGAGGTCAAAAATTTTCACCAAATGCTCCTTCTTAAGCCAAAATTAATCTTGAAGTTCTTCTACTTAAGAACTTACTGTATGTTAAAATAGTTTTATTAAAGTCTACCTTAATGAGGTATACAACAAGAGGGTATAGAATAACAATGGAAGCAATCTTCATACACAAGGAAAAAGATTTACGCATATCGACAGTAGAGACGCCCCAAGTAGCTTCAAATCAATTAAAAGTGAAAATTGAAAGAGGCGGTATTTGTGGATCTGACCTCCATTATTATAACAATGGAGGTTTTGGGACAAACAGATTAAAAGAACCGATGATCCTAGGCCATGAAGTTTCTGGAACTGTCATTGAATTGGGCGCGGATATTTCTAATTTTAGTTGCGGTGATCTTGTTTCGGTGTCTCCGTCACGTTCTTGTAATAGTTGTCAGTTTTGTTTGCAAGGTCTTGCTAACCATTGCTTGGAAATGCAGTTTTATGGCTCAGCGATGCCATTTCCGCATATTCAGGGTGCATTTAGAGAGCAATTAGTGGTGCTCGAGAACCAATGTGTTTTAGCGAATGGCCTTAGTGCGTCTCAAGCTGCAATGGTTGAGCCCCTAGCTGTAGTACTTCATGCTCTTAAACACGCGGGGCCTATGCATGGAAAAAATATTTTAATTACTGGGGCAGGGCCCATTGGTCTACTGTCAATACTGGCTGCAAAGTCTGCAGGGGCATTGAATATTGTTGTAACTGATATTTCTAATCAAGCGTTACAACTTGCGAGGGATTTAGGTGCGTCAGAAACGATAAATGTAGCAGATAATATCTCGGCATTAAATAAATTTTCAAATAATAAGGGTTTTTTTGACATTATGTTTGAGTGCTCTGGATCTGAGCAAGCATTGCTTGGGGCCATACACTCCATTAAGCCTCGGGGAGTGATTGTGCAACTTGGGATGTCCGGAGATATGAGAGTACCAATGCAATTTATAACCACTAAAGAAATCACACTCAAAGGTTCCTTCAGGTTTCATGAAGAATTTGAGCTCGGAGTATCTCTTATGCTAAATGGAAATATTGATGTTCTTCCGCTGCTTTCACACTCATTACCATTTCAGGACGCCGTGCAGGCGTTTAATCTTGCAAATGATCGAACAAAATCTATGAAGGTTCAACTTGTTTTTAATGAATAGCTAAAAAGGTGCTTAAAGCTATGACTATAAAAATTTCAGCTAACCTCGGCTTTTTATGGAAAGATATTACACTTCTTCACGCTATAGAAAAAGCCTCTAGTTTTGGTTTTGATGCTGTCGAATGTCATTGGCCGTTTGACCTTCCTGCGCAAGAGCTTAGAGCAGGTTTAAAATCATTCAATATGAAAATGATTTCAATAAATGCTCCAAAAGGAGATGTAGTCCAAGGTGATTTTGGGCTAAGTGCTGTCCCTGGACGTAAAACAGAGTCAAGAGAGCATATTGAATTAGCATTTAATTATGCCAAGCAAATAAATGCAAGCAACGTACATTTATTAGCAGGGATTACCTCACACCCTGATGCTTGCGATACATTTTTGGATAATTTAGAGTTTGCCGCTGCAATAGCAGAACCTATGGACGTAGGCGTCTTGATCGAACCAATGAGTCAGCAGACTGTCCCTGGATATTTTTTAACATCCCTCAATCAAGCTACTTCTTTATTGAGGGATTTAGGGAAGCGAAATGTGAAAATAATGTTTGATACTTTTCATCTTTATGATGCACATATTTCGCTTGAGCAACTCTATAAGAATTCAGCAGACTTTATTGGTCACATTCAATTCTCAGCAGTACCAAACCGTCAAGCACCGCATCTTGGAACTATAGATTATGCGGCTCTAATTCAAAACATTAGAAACTTGGGATATTCGGGGTATTTTGGAGCAGAGTATAAGCCATCGACCGATATAGAGAGTGAGTTGATTTGGTTTAAGAGGTTTCAAAAAATTTGGGGAAAAGAAAACGAAAATGATTAATTTTGCCCTTGCCGTATTTTTCCTAATCATTACCCCTGGCCCAGGAGTATTATCTGTGGCAGGCGTTGGAGCAGCCTTTGGTTACAAAAGTGGTGTGCGTTATATCTTGGGTCTTTGTTTAGGTACTAATTTGGTGGCCTTGGCTGTCGTGACAGGTTTGGCCGCAATTGTTTTGTCAAATTCGTTTTTAAGGGTAGCTCTTATGCTATGTTCCAGCTCTTACTTGCTATTTTTAGCTTACAGGATAGCGACGCAGGGTGCCGACATTTCTTTTTCTAAATCTGATCGAAAACCAGGAATTTTAGCTGGGATCTTACTGCAACTCGTTAACCCAAAGGCGTATGCTGTTAACACAGCAATGTATACGGCTTTTTTAATTTACCCAAATAGTATAATTTTGGAAATTGGGATAAAGTTTGTCATTATGAATTTGATATGGTTTCCAATTCATCTGTTTTGGTTGTTTCTTGGCTTTTATCTAAAAAGCCTAAATTTATCCTCAAGGCACCAGTCAAACGTAAATTTATTGATGGCTTGTGCTTTGGTTATCGTGGTTGTTCTTGCAGTTTTTTCCAGTTTTTAAGGGTTAATCCTTTTTGCAATGTAAATACTGTGCATGCAAAAAAGATTTTTGTTGAATATTTTTTTTTTGAATCTATTATTTTACCAATCGATAAAAATTTTTTGTTTAGTTCATTTTCATAATCAAAAGAGGGGGCCCTTTTGACAAATTATGTTACTACGCCAGGCATTGTTGCGGAGAGAATAGAGTCAAATTCGTACGTAAAGAATTTTGATGACGTCCATAAGCCGTTAAATTCCCATGAAGCTTTTGTAGCCGCTGATAGATGCTATTTTTGCTATGATGCACCCTGTGTAGCCGCCTGCCCCACAGAGATCGATATACCACTGTTTATTCGGCAAATTTCTACTGGCACGCCTAAAGAGGCTGCAAAGACAATATTTGCCCAAAATATCCTTGGGGGAATGTGTGCACGTGTTTGCCCGACGGAGACTCTGTGTGAAGAGGCTTGTGTACGTGAGGCTGCTGAAGGAAAACCTGTAGAAATTGGAAAATTGCAGCGATATGCTACGGACAAAATAATGGAAGAAGATGTCCATCCTTTTCAACGAGGTAAGGATACAGGAAAGAAAGTTGCTGTGGTGGGAGCTGGCCCAGCTGGGCTAGCGTGTGCTCATCGGCTGTCGTTACATGGCCACAAGATTGATCTATTCGAAGTTAGAGATAAGCTTGGTGGTCTGAATGAGTACGGAATCGCTGCCTATAAAACAGTTAATAATTTCGCAGAGCGGGAAGTGCGTTGGTTACTTAAGATAGGAGGTATAACCCCTAAGTTAGGTATGAAACTTGGTAAAAATCTGCAGCTAGCCGACCTTCAAGAAAACTATGATGCTGTTTTTTTAGCAATTGGATTAGGAGGCGTGAATGAACTCTCTCTTGAGAACGAAAATGTATTTGGAGTATTAAATGCAGTTAATTTTATTTCGGAGTTGAGACAGGCGAGTGAGTTAAAAGCTATACCAATTGGTCGGAATGTGGTGGTTGTGGGTGGGGGGATGACAGCAGTAGACGCCGCTGTTCAATCAAAGCTCTTAGGGGCCGAAAATGTTACCATCGTTTATCGAAGAGGTTTAGACCAAATGAGTGCTTCTGTCAAAGAGAGAGAACACGCTACCTCTTCAGGGGTTAGAATTCTAACCAATTTATTACCTAAGCGAATAATTGCAAAAGATGGTAAGCTAGAAGAGGTAGTTTTTGCGTATGCAAAGTCTTTGAACGGGAAGCTGGAGGCAGGTTCGGAGGAAGTAAATTTGAAGTCGGATCAAATCTTTAAGGCTATTGGTCAGACCTGTGATGAAATAGATAATAAAATAAATGGTCCATTCCAGAAAGTAACGACAATAGAAGGAGGTCGAATTGGTGACCAAAATATTTGGGCAGGTGGTGACTGTAGTAGCGAAGGGGAAGATCTAACAGTCACGGCGGTGGCTCAGGGTAGAGATGCCGCTGAGGATATGAATCGGTTTTTAAATCATTTGTAATGGTTGGAATAAGGAGTTGGCATTATGGCGAATCTTTTTAGTAACTTTGTAGGCATTAAGTCTCCCAATCCATTCTGGTTGGCTTCGGCACCACCCACGGATAAGGAGTACAATGTTAGAAGAGCC
>Ga0209425_10001494_pt1 | contig 27339 bp, 25 predicted proteins | sample COG_05_FD_184749 | JGI IMG/M metagenome (GOLD analysis project Ga0209425, IMG submission 184749) | Pelagic Microbial community sample from North Sea - COGITO 998_met_05 (SPAdes) (version 2) | ecosystem: Environmental > Aquatic > Marine > Neritic zone/Coastal water | place: Helgoland, sampling...
TATGATTAATGTTCTCTCAAATTGACCAGTTTCGGAAGCGTTAATTCTAAAATAAGTTGATAGCTCCATTGGACACTTAGTATCCGGAGGAATATAAACAAACGATCCATCAGTAAAAACAGCAGAGTTTAAAGTTGCAAAATAATGATCACTTAAAGGAATTACAGATCCAAGATATTTCCTAACTAACTCTGGGTGTTTCTGAATTGCTTCAGATATTGAACAAAAGATTATTCCTTTTTTTGTTAGTTCGTCCTTAAATGTTGTTGCAACAGAAACTGAGTCGAATACAGCATCAACAGCAATCCCGTTTAACCTTTTTTGCTCTACTAACGGTATACCAAGTTTTTTATAGGTTTCTAAAATCTTAGGATCAATTTCTTCTAAGTTTTTAGGTTTTTCAGATGAGCTTTTTGGAGCAGAATAATAATACAGGTCTTGATAGTTTATTTTTGGATACTTTGGTTTTTGCCAGTTAGGTTCTTTTAAAACTTTAAGTCTTTCAAAAGCTTTCAGTCGCCATTCCAGCATCCATTTAGGTTCTTTTTTTATATTTGATATAAATTTAATTGTATCTTCGTTGAGACCTTTTGGAGCTCTAATACTTTCTATATCAGTAGTAAAACCATATTTATAATCTTTATTATTTTTTAAATCTTCTGTTTTCATTTATTTAATATTTGGTTTTTTTTTATTAGATCGTTTAATTTTACTTGTTCAAAAAATTTATTAATGTGTTGGTCAAGCTGATCCCATAGATTATGTGTAATACATTTTGTAGATTTGTTGTTGCAGCCTTTTTTTGATTCTTTTTTACAATTCAACATTTTAACTTCTTCATCTACAGCAGAAATTATATTTGAAATTTTAATCTCTTCAGGTGAAATCCCTAATATATATCCACCCTTTGCCCCTCTAACACTTTTCACTAAATTACTATTTTTAAGTTTAATAAATATTTGCTCTAAATATGCTAAAGAAATATTTTGCCTCAAAGAAATATCTGTTAGACTTGTTGGTCCCTTGTTTCTAAATAAAGCTAGATCTGCCATAGCCATTACCGCATATCTGCCTTTGGTAGTTAACTTCATAATTTATCCTTGTATTACAGTAATTTTTCTTTAATTCCTACTATTTTAGTATGATATAAAAAAAATTATTTGACGCATAAAAACGTGATATAAAACAATACTTTTTATAAAAATAATAATCATTATCAAACATGAAACCTAAAAGTTTAGAAATTTTTATACCCGGACCTGCGGGAAGACTTGAAGCAAAATATTATAAAAATCCAAAATTTGGTTCTCCTGTAGCTATCATTTTGCATCCTCATCCTCAATATGGTGGGACTATGAATAATAGAATAGTTCAACTCATGTATAATATTTTTCTAGAAAACGGTTTTTCTGTAATTAAAGTTAATTTCAGAGGTGTTGGAAAAAGTGATGGCGTTTTTGATAATGGTCAAGGAGAACTATCAGATGCAGCAGCAGCTTTAGATTGGATTGAACGACAAAACTTAGATTATAGTCAATGTTGGGTTTCTGGTTTTTCTTTTGGATCTTTAATTTGTATGCAATTAATTATGAGAAGACCTGAAGTAAATAATTTTATTGCTGTCTCGCCTCAACCAAATGTTTATGATTTTTCTTTTTTAGCGCCGTGCCCAACTTCGGGACAAGTAATTTATAGTGAAAATGATGAGCTGGTTACAAAAGAAAGTATTGATGAGTTAGACAACAGAATAAAAAACCAAAAAGGTGTTGAGGTAATTTTTTCAAAAATAAAAAGTTCAAATCATTTTTTTAAAAACAAAGAAAAGGAATTAAAAGCTGAAATTGAAAAATATTTAAAAGAAAAAACTGCTCTAATTTAAATTTAAATAAATACTCCTCCTGTGCATGGAGTTTTACAATTTGTTGTATTTGGAAAAGAAATAGGTAACTTAAGAATTGATCGAATAGCTAAAAATGCAAAAGCTTGTGACTCGATAAAATCTCCATCGATATTATAATCATCTATTAATCTAATGTTTATGTTTAAAGAAGAATTTTCTTTAATTTTTTTTAATAAAATTTTATTTTTTCTGCCTCCACCACATACTAAAATATCTCTTATATTTTCTTTAGACGAGTTTAATAATTTACTTATTTCTTGTCCAATTATACTTGCTGTAAAATCTGTTAAGGTAGCAACTCCATCTTCAAGATTAAGTCCTCTTGCAAATGATATGTCAAAATCATTAGTATCAAAGGATAATTTTTTTTTATTATTTCTGTTCATATAAAGCTCCTGCGCTTGCTCAAATATTATTTGATTATTTGTACCAATTGAGGCTAGGTGACCATCTTGATCAAATTTTTTATTAGAATTTTTTCTGACCCAGTTGTCTATTAGACAGTTGCCAGGTCCAATATCTTTACTGATTAATTTGGAGAGATTGTCTATGTCTTTTATAATAGTAATATTCGAAATTCCTCCAATGTTAAGAAAACAAACTGGTAATTTAATTTTATTTTGTTTAGTCAAAAGGTGATGAAAAAGAGGAGTTAATGGAGCGCCCTGCCCGCCATTTTGAATATCATTACGTCTAAAATCAAAAACTACATTTTTTTTTGTTAATTGGTGTAATAATTTACCGTTTCCTAATTGTCTTGATATTTTTTCATTAGGATTATGATAAATAGTTTGACCGTGAAAACCAATAATAGTGTCGTTTTTTATTTTTAATTTTTCAATTACTTTGGCGTGAAAAATTGTGATTTTTCTCTCCAAAATATTTATTTCATTTTTGAACACCTTCAAATCATCAATTTTTTGAATTTTTTCTTTTAAAGTGTGAATATCTTTGTAAATATCTGATTCGTATTCAAAGTATTTATTTTTGATAAATTCGTAACGATTTATTCCATTAGTCTTAATGATTGACGCGTCAACTCCATCCCCAGAAGTGCCGCTCATTAAACCCAAGGAGATCCAATTTTTTTTCATATTTTTATTTATTTATAACAATTTTTGTATAATAGTTGCTTAAGTAAATAGCACTATGAAAAATGTTTTTTTACAGGAAATGCAAGACCGAGGCTACCTAAATCAATGCACGGGTTTAGATAAACTAGCCGAAATTTGTAATAAAAAATCAATATCAGGATACATAGGTTTCGATTGTACTGCTGATAGCCTCCATGTTGGAAGTTTATTGCAAATAATGATTTTAAAATTAATGCAAAAGTATGGTCACAAACCAATAGTTCTATTGGGTGGTGGCACAACGTTAATTGGTGACCCTTCTGGGAAAGACTCTACTAGAAAAATATTAAATCAAAAAGAAATTACAAATAATATCAAAAGTATAAAAAAAGTATTTAATAAAATCTTAGATAATACTAATAAAAAAACGGCTCCAGTTTTTGTTGATAATGCAAATTGGCTAACCAAATTAAATTACATCGAATTTCTAAGAAATATCGGAAGCCACTTTACTATAAATAAAATGCTAACTTTTGATAGTGTAAAATTAAGATTAGATAGAGAACAATCGCTTAGTTATATGGAGTTTAATTATATGATTTTACAAGCCTATGATTTTTATCAATTGTTTAAAAATAATAAATGTATTTTGCAAATTGGAGGATCAGATCAATGGGGAAACATAATTAATGGGGTTGATTTAATTAGACGAAAATTACAAAAAGAGGCATATGGATTAACGTCACCATTAATTACTTTATCTTCTGGAGCAAAAATGGGTAAAACTGAAAAAGGAGCAATTTGGTTAAATGAAGATCAATTCAGCTCATATGATTACTGGCAATTTTGGAGAAATACAGATGATCGAGATGTAAAAAGATTTCTAAAATTTTTCACTGAAATTGAATCTAAAGAAATAGATAAAATAGTTGTAAAAGAAAAAAATATAAATAATTTAAAAATTTTACTAGCTAACGAAGCTACAAAAATACTTCATGGCAAGACTGCTTCAAAGAAAGCTGAACAAACAGCTCGGGATACTTTCGCAGGCTCTGGTTTAGGCTCAGATCTTCCTCAAATAAAAATTAAATTAAAAGATGTTGAAAAAGGAATTAATTTCTTAGATTTTATTTCAAATAATAAAATTCTAACCTCAAAAAGTGAAGCCAGAAGAATGATAAATAATAAGGGATTTAAAATAAATGACATTATAGTTGATGATGTAAAAAAGATTATTGAATTAAAAGATTTTAAAAATAAAATTTTAAAAATTTCGTTTGGAAAAAAAAAACATTATCTGGTAAAAATTATTTAGGTACTTTATTTCTTTCAACAATCTTCTGTATAAATCTTGGGGTTAATGTTCTGATTGGATTTATAGTAGTTTTTATATTGCCTTTTGGACCTTTCATTTTAAAACTTATACCAAATAAACCTTCTCCTACTTCTTTTGGAATTACTATTTGCCCAATTACAGGTATTTTAGAAATTAACTTATTCAGTGTTTTTGCGGGTACTAAAGTTCCTCGTAAACTTGTAAGATTGTTTTCTTGATAACCATCTACTAAAACAGACATGCTTGGGCCTAAAGCTAATATTTCATTCAATTTTAAAAAATTTTTATCTTTTTCCATATCAATCTCTAATGTATCAAAAGATAAACCTTCTCCTTCTGCTAAATCAGCTAAGCCGCCTAAATCCGCTAAAGAAAGTAATTTAATCATTCCAGGAGCATTAACAACTTTAAATTTTTCAATTTTAAGTTTTGAATTAGATTTTGAACCATCAATAATAGATGTAAAGAATAGTTTACCGCCTGAAAGACCATTAAAAAAACTGTATTCTGTTAATAATGGGCGAGTTAAATCTGAATATACTTCTAAATACTTTTTATTGGTACGTTTATCTTTTTTCATAGATATATCTAAATAATTATTTCCCCCAAAATCTCCTTTTGAAGATATTTTTACAAATTTACCTTTTTGAATTTCGCCTAATAATCTAAAATTTTGCAGCATTTCAGACGTTGGGGCTTTTATTTTTTTAAAGTCAATTTCAATATTACTATTAATTTGTTGAAGTTTATTTTCGTCTACCTGTTTATTTAAAAATTTTACTAAATTTGTTGCATCAAATTTATTTCCTCTAATGGTAATTATCTTTTGTTTTTGGACAGTAAATTCATTATTAGTTGTTTCAACTCCTATTTTTTTAAATGACAAAAGTTGATTTTTTTTAAGTTTTAATCCATTAATGTTAATTGCATTTTTTCCTTCTTTAAAACTTAATTCATAAATATTAATATTGTCCCTATTTTTTTCTAAATCTAAGTATAAAGTGGCAATAGATGTTTTGGGTTTTTTATAATTTATTAAATCTAGGGTAAAACTATTTCTATAATTTAAATTTATTTTTGATCTCAAATAATCTTTATTAAATTGATTTTTAAAATCAATTTTTGAAAAATCTAAGTTATTAAATGAATATTTTCCCTCTCCGTTCAAACTTATATTTTTAGGTATGACAGTTGTTTTAATTTTTAGCTCTGATAAATAAACTGTTTTTAACTCTTCTCGAATATAATCATTTTCAAAAGGTTTTAATAACTCAAACTTACCTTTTTCAATTGTGCCTAAAATATTATAACTATAATCTTTAATTTTATAAGTGCTATCTAAATTCAAAGAAATATTATTACTTAAATCTGCTTTTAAACTTTTCAAATTTTTAAACAACTCAAATTTTTTAAATAATTCTGAATATTTTAAAATAATTTTTTCATCTAAATCAATTTTTGAATTAAAATTTGAGCTTATTTTAGCACCATTTTCTAAATTTAGTTTTATATCACCATCTGATATTTCAATATCATCTAAATATCCAAAAATATTTTTAATTAAAATATCATTTTGATCAGCAAAGAAACCTAAATTTATTTTTCTAAAATGTATGTTGCTAAATAATTCAGCTTCTAGATTTTTAATCGTACCTTTTGCTATAAAATCTTTTATTGTGCCATCTTCCTTTAAAAAAATTTCGATTTCAGAAATTAATTTTCCCTTCTTAATTTTGTTATTTAATATACTTTTGAAATTAGATGGCTTTATAATTGAGGACAGCTTGTTTAACTGGGTAATGTCTAATTCCTTTAAATTTAGATTTAATTTTTTTAATTTTACATCAGATTTAATTAGAGAAACAAAATTAATATATACTTTAATATTTTTTGCCGGAATATAAACTTCTCTATAGGTAATTTTTGGATTCTTTGCTTCTAAAAATAAACTTAATTCTTTTAGATCTATTTTGAATTTTATTGTGTCTAAATCTAAATCAATATTTTTTGCCTGAGAAACCTTTTTAGATATAAATTCATTAAACTTGTTTGTTTCAATTCCTATAGTTAATAAAATTACAATTAAAAGAATTAATAAAAAAAGTACAGCTGATATAGAGCTAGTAATTATTTTTTTCATTTATTATTTTTAATTCCTTCCTCTATAAATTGATCAATATTACCATCTAGAATACTTAAGGGATTAGTACTTTCTGTTTTATTTCTTAAATCTTTAACGAGCTGATAGGGCTGTAATACATAAGATCTAATCTGATGCCCCCAACCTATATCGGTTTTAGTGTTTATTTCTTTCTGATTTTCCTCCTCTTTTTTTTGTATTTCGTATTCATATAATCTTGCTTTCAACATTTTAAAACAGGTTTCTTTATTTTTATGTTGTGATCTCTCATTTTGACACTGCACAACAATTTTTGTAGGCAAATGAGTAATCCTTACAGCGCTATCTGTGGTGTTTACATGTTGGCCGCCGGCTCCACTAGATCTATATGTATCAATTCTTAAATCTTTTTCGTCTATAGTTATGTTGATATCATCCTCTACAGCAGGGTACACCCATACACTTGCAAAACTAGTATGTCTTCTAGCGCCACTATCAAATGGTGAAATACGAACCAACCTATGAACTCCAGACTCTGATTTCATAAGTCCATATAAATAATTGCCAGTAACTTTAACAATGGAAGACTTTATTCCCGCTTCTTCTCCTTTATGCTCACTTATAATTTCATATCTAAATTTTTTTTTATCAAACCATTTCATGTACATTCTTCGAAGCATATCTGCCCAATCTTGACTCTCAGTTCCTCCAGCACCAGCGTGAATTTCAAGATAAATATCATAATCATCATTTTCACCTGATAAAAAACAATTGATTTCACTTTTTTTGATATCTTGTAAAATTTGTATAATTTTTTTAGTACAGTCTTGAATGGTTTCTTCATCTTTCTCTTGTGAAGCTAATATATATAAATCTTTTAAATTATTTAAATCATTATTAGATTTTTTATAAGAATTTAAAATATCTTCGAAAATTTTTTTTTGTTTTACTGTTTTTTTTACTAAATCTTTATTTTTCCAAAAATTTTCCTTTAGAGTAATTTGCTCCAACTCTTTAAGCTTTTTTTCGACATTTTTATCATCAAAGATACCCCCTAATATTATTTAAGGACTTTTCAGTTGCTGTTAATATAGTCTCAAAATTTTCCATTAATAAAACTGCCTAAATTTAATTATTTTATCACTACCGCTTGTAGAGATTAAGTTATTATTCTCTATATTGTTAATATCTTTTAATTTAAGAGCTTCCGTTACAATATTTCTCTCTCCAGCTGCTGCTTTTAATCCTGTATCGTAGTTAAGTGAGGTTAAATATATATTTTTAGGTATTTGGAATTCCTTAAAATCTTCTTTGTAGAGAGCTTTTTCTATAAAATCTTTAAAGATTGGTAATGCAGCTTTAGAACCTGTTTCAAATTTACCTAACGTTTTTGGATTATCATAACCCACGTACACACCAATTACTAAATTTGAAGAAAAACCAATAAACCAAGCATCATAGTTATTGTTAGTAGTTCCTGTTTTACCTGCTAAAGGAACTTTTAAAGATTTCAATTTTTTTGCCGTTCCTCTTTGCACAGCTCCCTGTAAGATAGAAGTCATTTGATAAGCAGTTTCTTCACTAAATACTTTTACATTACTATTTTCAATTTTAGGTAGTTCAGTCTCCTCATTTATAAATTTATCACAACCAATGCATTTTCTATTTTTTTTTTGGAAAATTGTTTTTCCTCTTCTGTCCTGTATCCTGGAAATCAAATTAGGTTCAATTTTTATTCCACCATTAACAAAGGGAGCGTATGCAGATGTTAAATTTATCAATGTAGTTTCCGCAGCTCCTAAAGAAACGGATAATAATTCTGGTATTTCTTCATATATATTTAATTTTTTTGATAAATCTAAAATTTCATCTAAACCTAAAATTTTTGCAATTCTAACTGTCATTAAGTTTCTAGAATATTCAATACCTTTTCTAAAAGTAGAAGGGCCATAGAATTTTTTTCCATAGTTTTCTGGTTTCCAGTTTTTTAAACCTACGCCCTGACTTTCAACAAATGGAGCATCAAGAATTATAGAATTAGGTGCAAAACCTTTTTCTAGAGCTGCAGCATAAACAATTGGTTTGAAAGCAGATCCTGGTTGTCTTTTTGCTTGTGTTACTCTATTAAATTCACTTGTTTTAAAATTAAAACCTCCTACTAAAGCAAGAACATCTCCAGTATAAGGGTCTAAGGCTACAATGCCCCCATTAACTTTTGGATATTGTTTTAATGTCCAAGAATTATTATTTTTTTTTACAAATATAATATCACCAATTTTATGAACATCTTTGATTGATTTTTTTTTTGGAATAGACCATTTTAAATTTTTAAAAGCTAAAATCCCTTCAACGTTTTCAATTTCCTTATTAATAATTTTAAATTTTATTTTTTCATTATCTAAATAAATAATTTCTGCTAAATCCCAGTTTAATGTTGGATCAAGTTTAAATTGTGAAATTTTATTTTTCCAATTTTTATTTTTTACTTTATTAGTTACTGGGCCTCTCCAACCTTGTCTACGATCATAATCTTCAATACCTTTTCTAAGCGACTTTAAAGCTTGAATTTGATAATTTATTTTAAGTGGTGTGCTTATACTTAAACCTTGAGAATAAAGTTTTTTAAAGCCGTAAGTTTCTTTAACACTTCTTCTAACTTCTTCTGTATAGGAATTGGCTTCATTAACTATTTCAATTTTTCTTCTTTTAAGTTTAAGTTCTGTCTCTTTAAATTTAGCAAATTCTTTTTTTGATATAAATTTATTTTCTTGTAAATTTTCTAAAACTAAATTTCTTCTAAATTTAGCAACATCTGGATACCTATATGGATTATATTTACTTGGAGCCTTTGGCAAAGCAGCCAACAAGGCTGCCTCTGAGTAATTCAAGTCTTGAATTGATTTATCATAATATTCAAGACTAGCTGCTGCTATTCCATAAGTTCCTTGGCCTAAATAAATTTGATTTAAATAAAGTTCTAAAATTCTTTCCTTGGTATAAGCTCTTTCAATTCGAAAAGCTAAAATTGCCTCTTTAATTTTTCTTTTCATTGAAACTTCATTTGTAAGTAAAAAATTTTTAGCAACTTGCTGTGTAATAGTTGAAGCACCTTCTAATCTTTTATTTTGCGAAATATTTCTTATATTGTTAATTATTGCTCTCAAGATCCCTTTTGCATCAATTCCTGGGTGGCTAAAAAAATTCTTATCTTCAGCTGATAAAAAAGAATTTACAACTTTATCGGGTATTGATTCAAAAGGAATGAACAATCTTTTTTCTATCGCATATTCAGCAATCAATTTTCTATCCTCCGAATATACTCTGCTTGAAATTGGTGGCTGATAATTTGATAGTTTTTTGTAATCAGGTAAACCTACTGAAAAGTACCACAAAGATGAAAAAATGAAAAATAAAGTAATACCAAAAAATATAATTACAAATTTTATAGAAAAATTGATAAATTTTAACATTAATTTTATTTATAGTAACAATTCTGACTATCTTGAGGCATACAAAAATTAAAATTGTGTATTTATGGGCAAAATTGTATAAAATAATTATATGTCACATTTAAAAATAACAAATTTTAATCATCTAAAAGGATTTCTCATAAAATGGAAAAAAATTTATATATCGATGCATCGCATCCTAATGAAACTCGTATTGTTCTTAAATCAAATACTTCAATCGAAGAGTATGAATTTGAAGACAAAAATAATTTAAATTTTAAGAATAATATATATCTTGCAACAATTAGTAGAGTGGAACCCTCTCTTCAAGCAGCATTCGTCAATTTTGGTAGAGAACGTCATGGTTTTTTAGCCTTTAATGATATTCAATCTGATTACTATCAATTACCATCTGAGGATAAAGAAAAAATTAGGGAGGCTGAAGAAAAAATTAGAGAAGAGTTAAAAGATAAGCCTATAGATGCTGCTCAAGATAATTCTCAATCGGATAGTCCTCAAGAAAATAAAGATGAGAGGACAGATGAAAGTCAAAGTCAGACGGAAAAAGAAAATAATAAACAAGAATATCGTGAAAAAATTAAATCTTCTTTCGGAATTAAAAGGTATAAAATACAAGAAGTTATCAAACCAGGACAAGTAATTTTAATTCAAGTAATAAAAGAAGAGAGAGGCCAAAAAGGAGCTGCACTAACTACATTTATTTCATTAGCAGGTAAGTATATGGTTTTGATGCCAAACACCCCAAAAGGAGGTGGAATATCAAGAAAAATTTTTAATTCTTCTGATCGTCAAAAAATAAGAAACATTCTTAACCAAATTGAAATACCTAAAAGCATGGGGGTAATCGTAAGAACAGCGGGAGCAAACAAAACAAAGAACGAAATAGAAAAAGATTTTCAAAATACTTTAAAAACTTGGGAGCAAATTAAAGAAAAAGCTCTAGACTCTAATGCCCCATCCTTAGTTTATGAAGAAGGCGATATAATTAAAAGAACTTTAAGAGATACATACGATAATGATACAAAAAATATTTATATTGAGGGTAATGAAGCATATCAAAAAGCAAAAAAGTTTATGAAAGAATTAATGCCCAAAAATGTAAAAAATATAAAAAAATATAGAGGCAAAATACCATTATTTCATGATGCTAATATAGAAAAAGAATTAAATAATATTTATGAACCAACAGTTAAATTAAAATCAGGTGGTTATTTAGTAATTAATCCAACTGAGGCGTTGGTATCGATTGATATTAATTCTGGACAATCTACTAAACAAATTAATATTGAAAAAACTGCTCTAAATACTAATTTAGAGGCGGCAGAAGAAATTGCTCATCAAATAAAATTAAGAGACTTGTCTGGTCTTATTGTCATTGATTTCATTGATATGATGAATTTTTACAATAGAAGAACTGTAGAAAAAAAAATGAGAGAAAGTATCAGAAAAGATAGGGCTAGGATACAGATTGGTAGAATAAGTAATTTTGGTCTTTTAGAAATGACAAGGCAGCGTCTGCGTGAAGGATCTATCAAATGGGAGACACAACTTTCTTTATCGTCATTTTCACAAAAAATTTTAAAAAAGATACAGCACTTAGCTTTCACCGATAAAGTTAAAATAATCAATTCATATGTGCCTGAAAAAGTGAAAATCTATATAGAAAAAAATTTACTAGAAGAATTAAAATATTTTCAAAAAAAATATTCATTCGAAGTAAAAATATTATCTAACAATAAATTTATTATTCCAGAATATAAGATTGATTTGTTAAATAAATCAAAAAAAATTATCAATGTTGTAGAAAACATAAGTTCAATTATTCAATTAAATAAAATTAAAAATGTTATAGCTAAAACAAAAAAAACAAAAAATAAAGAGATTGTTAAAAGCAAAGATAGAATAAAGAAGACAAAATCAAAAAAGAAAATAAGAACTCTTTGGGTAAGAAGAAAAAAAAAGTTAAATTAATCCTTTAGTTGGTGAGCTTGCTGTTGCAAAATAATTTTTATTCATTCTTCCAGCTAAATAAGAATTTCTTCCAGAGATTACTGCATCTTTAAAAGCTTTGGCCATTAAAATTGGTTTTTGAGCATTAGCTATTGCACTATTAATTAAAACACCATCACAACCTAATTCCATTGCAATCGTTGCATCAGAAGCTGTGCCTATGCCGGCATCAACTATCACTGGTACTTTGGATTGTCTTATTATAAGTGAAATATTGATTTTATTTTGTAATCCTAAACCTGAACCAATTGGAGATGCTAATGGCATAATTGCAGAAGCTCCATTATCTTCTAATTTTTTTGCCAATAAAGGATCATCAGAGCAATAAACCATTACTTTAAAACCTTCTTTAACTAAAGTTTTAGTAGACTTGATAGTTTCAATCATATTAGGGTACAAAGTTTTTTTATCTCCAAGAACTTCTAACTTTACCAGTTTCCAGCCACCCATTTCTCTAGCAAGTCTTAAAGTTCTTAATGCTTCTTCGGAAGTAAAGCATCCAGCGGTATTTGGTAAAAAAATAATTTTTTTAGGGTTTAGAAAATCTGTCAATATCGGTTTTTTTTTATCTAATATATTAACTCTTCTTATTGCCACTGTAACCATGTCTGCCCCAGATGCTTTGACTGCTTTTGCAGTTTCAGCAAAGCTTTTATATTTTCCAGTGCCGACTATCAGCCTAGACTTGAGTAATTTACCAGCTACTTTTAAAATGTCTTTTTTCAGTTTATCCTCCGCCTATAAAATGAACTATTTCTACTTTGTCATTATTTTTTAAACTTTTTTTCTTATAATTCACTTTTGGAATAATTGTTCCATTGTGTTCAATTGCAACTTTTTTGTTAACTAATTTATATTTTTTTAAAAGATCAAATAATGAGAAATTTGATTTAATGACTACTTTTTTTCCATTTAATTGTATTTTTGCCATATTTAAGTTATTCAATATTAAGAAATTTATGAATAAAATTATAATTCTTAATGGACCAAATCTCAACCTTTTAGGTGAAAGAGAAAAAAACCAATATGGAAATTTTACTTTAGAAGATATTGAAAAAAGTTGTAATGACTACTCAAATAAAAATAAGATCAAACTTTCATTATTCCAGTCAAATATAGAAGGAGATTTGGTCAATCAAATTCAAAAGTCAAGAAATGAACAAGATGGACTAATAATTAATGCTGGGGGTTATACTCATACCTCTGTAGCAATTCATGATGCTTTAAAAATATTAAAAATTCCAATTATTGAATTGCATATAAGTAATATTTATAATAGAGAAGAATTTAGACACAAATCTTTAATAAGCAAAGTTGCTACAGGAGTTATTTGTGGTTTTGGTTCTAATGGGTACTTAATGTCTTTAGATGCTATGAATAAATTTTTAAAATGAAAATTGATAAAAAACTTATAAGAGAACTTGTAGATAGCCTTAAAGAATTTGATCTTACGGAATTAGAATATCAAGACGGTCCTACTAAAATTAAGGTCTCCAAAGCATCTAAAGCCATCGAACAAATTAAAACTAGCGCTGTTGTCTCTGCAAATAAATCAGTGCTTAAATCTTCTGATGAGAGTGAAGGGATAAGAGTTAAATCTCCAATAATTGGAACTGCATACTTGGCTCCTGAACCAGGAGCAAAAAAATTCGTAGAAATTGGAGATAAAATAAAAAAAGGTCAAACAGTAATGATTGTTGAGGCTATGAAAACAATGAATCACGTTCCATCAACAGCAGATGGTGAAGTAAAAAAAATCTTAATTGAAGATGGGCAACCTGTTGAATTTGGTCAAACTTTAGTTCTTCTGAAATAAATATAATAATGTTTAAAAAAGTATTAATAGCTAACAGAGGAGAAATAGCTGTTAGGGTCATTAGAGCTTGTAAGGAATGGGGTATTAAAACTGTTGCTGTTCACTCAGATGTCGACTCGGACTCGATGCATGTTAGGTTAGCTGATGAAAGTGTTTGTATTGGTTCACATCAACCGCAAAATAGTTATTTAAATATTCCATCTATAATGTCAGCTGTCGATTTAACTGGTGCAGAGGCTATTCACCCGGGATATGGATTTTTATCTGAAAATGCAAAATTTTCAGATATTGTAAATAAACATGGCATTAAGTTTATTGGACCAAGTGCAAAAATAATTTCAAGTATGGGAGACAAAATTGAAGCCAAACGAATAGCAAAAAAATATGGTTTACCTGTTATTGAAGGTTCTGAGGGTGGTGTAAAATCATTATCTGAGGCAAAATCAATATGTAAAGAAATTGGTTATCCAGTCCTAATTAAAGCTGCAGGTGGTGGTGGTGGAAAAGGAATGAAAATAGTTGATGAGGAAAGTAAATTAGAAAATCTTTTTCTTACTGCCAAATCAGAGGCTAAAAAATTTTTTAATAACGATGAATTGTACATAGAAAAATATTTTAAACATCCAAGACACATAGAAGTACAAATTATGTCTGGTAAAAATAAAACTGTTCATCTTGGTGAAAGAGATTGCTCTGTTCAAAGAAGACATCAAAAATTAATTGAAGAAACTCCTAGCCCAGTATTATCAGAAGAGCAGAGAAAAGATCTTTTAAATAAAACAGTAAAAATGGTTGAGCAGATTAATTACGAGGGAGCTGGCACAGTCGAATATATTTACGAAAACGGAAAATTTTATTTTTTAGAAATGAATACCAGGGTTCAGGTCGAACACCCCGTAACGGAAGTTCAAACAGGAATTGACATAGTTAAAGAACAGCTCTGGATCGCTTTCACAGGTGATACTGCTTTAAAACAAAGTGATATAAATCCAAGAGGTCATACAATTGAGTGCAGAATAAATGCTGAAAATCCAGCTTTAGATTTTCAACCCAGTCCTGGAACAATCAGTGTTTGTCATCAACCTTCGGGTTTTCGTACAAGAGTTGATGGGTCAATATTTCAAGGTTGTAAAATAACACCTTATTACGACAGTTTAATTGCTAAGGTTATTTGTAAAGGGAGAAACAGGACTGAGTCAATTCAAAGGACTTTAAGATCACTTGATGAATTTGTGTTAGAAGGAATAACTACAACAATTGATTTACATAAAAAAATTCTAAACCATAAAAAATTTGTTAATTCTGATTTTGATACAAATTGGCTTAGTAAAGAAAAATTCTATTAAGCATTTTTACAATTAAGCAATTGTAAATCATAAATTGCATGATCAAATGGAGTCAAACTTGGATCTGATGCAAATGTCCAGCCATTAAATATAAAAACTTGCTCATTTTCATTCTTAGTCAAATCTTTAACCTGCATATATGCGACGCTATCTGTTTTATTGTTTAATTTGATTTTTCCACATTTTAAAATCTTAATTTCTAATGGGCCAAATTGTTTGCTTTCATTCAAATCAACAATCAATTCAGAGGATTTAGCAGTAATTTTATCTAGACCGATTAAAATTGCTTGAGCCGATTTTAAAGAAGTGATTTTTTTTTTTTCTTTTAAATTTTTATCAGAAGAAACATTATCGTATTCCTCCTCTGGCGCCTCAAAACTTGGTGCTATTTGTTCCACATTAATTAAAGGTGCTGTTGTTATTTTATCCTCAGCAATTAAAAAATTTAGAGGAAAAAAGAATAAAATTAAAATTAAATTAATTTTATTTCCAAGTTTCATATTTTTTACTAATCTCACTTTTTCTTATTTTTACTGGTTTAAAACTATTTTTAGTGCCTGTTTGATTTTCTAAATGTTTTTTTTGCCATAAGTATTTAGTTTCCTTAGAATCAGGAATTTTATCAATCGTATGGTGCATCCATAAATACCAGTCTGAGGTAATTTTAGTTGCTTCGATAGTATTTGAATAAATTACCCAACGTTCGTCTTTTTTGCTTTTATAGTATTTATTTCCATTTTCATCAGAACCAACAAATTTCCCAAAAAATAATGTTTTTAAAAAGGTCCCAAAAGTTTGTCCACTCCACCAAGTAAAAATTATTTTTAAGCTCATAAAAGAAATTTTAAATCCACACAATTATTAATTGCATTATTAAATAATAGACACCTTATACAATTAATATATACCTAAATAAAGAGATTCCATAAATTTTATGAAAAAATACGTCGTTGAAACTTACTACACTTGCACTTTTAAAACTATCCATGCTTTAGACAATTTGGATGACGCTGAGCTGTCTAAAGTTGACCAAAGAACCGATGGTGAAGTGGAAGTTATTGACGTAAAACTAAATAATCGTAAAACAAAAAAAATAGGTGAAAAAAAAGACAACAAAACTAATAAACCAAACTTAACAGAAAATTTAACTAAAAACTTTTCTAATCAGGTGAATAACCCTAAAAAAAACCAAGAAGTTAATTCTACAAATATTAAAATTAAAAATAATGCAAGATTTAAAATGCCTGATAGAAGAAAAGGATATATTCAAAAGGCACAGATTGGTGATCACAAAGTTTATCTTCATACTGGTGAATATGATGATGGAAAAATTGGAGAAATATTTATTGATACTAATAAAGAGGGTGAACTTGTAAAAGCAATGATGAATAATTTTGCAATAGCCATTTCTTTAGGGTTGCAATATGGAGTGCCGCTTGAAGAGTACGTTGATGCTTTTATTGATACTAAGTTTGAGCCTTCTGGTAAAGTTTTTGGCAACGATAGAATTTTAAGCGCTTCTTCAATTCTTGACTATGTGTTTAGAGAATTAGCTATTTCATATTTAGGAAAAGAAGAATTAGCTCACACTCCATCAATAGTTAGTACGAAAAGTTCAGTAGCTGATGACGGGGATGACAAGTTTCTTAAAATTGTAAAAAATATAACTTCTAAAGGTTTTGTTAGAAGTAATTACGAGGAAAAATTAGTTGATCTTTCAGATGTTCGTATTAACCTTAAAACTAAAAACTAACTTTTTTTAATATTTTTTTTTAAGCTAAGTTCCTTCAATTGGTTTTCGTCTACATCTGAAGGTGCCTGCATCATTAAATCTTGAGCATTTTGATTCATTGGGAACAGAGTTACTTCTCTAATATTTTCTTTTTCTGCAAGCAACATAACAATTCTGTCGATACCAGGGGCTATTCCTCCGTGAGGTGGTGCACCGTAGCTGAAAGCATTGATCATACCGCTAAATTTATCATTAACTTTTTTTTCACTATATCCTGCTATAGAAAATAATTTATACATAAGCTCTGGTAAATAATTTCTTATTGCTCCGGAGGATAGCTCTATTCCATTGCAAACAATATCATATTGATACGCTTTGATATTCAAAGGGTTATCGAAGTCCAATTTATCAATTTTACCTTGCGGCATTGAAAAAGGATTATGACTAAAAATAATTTTTTTAGTGTCTTCATCTAACTCGTACATTGGATAATCAACGATCCAGCAAAAAGCAAATTTGTCTTTATCAATAATATCTAAATCTTGAGCGATTTTATTTCTGGCTAAAGAAAGTATCTTTTCAATTTCTTTATCTTTTCCGCATGCAAGAAAAATACTATCTCCTATTTCGGCATTACAATTTTTCATCAGTTCTTTCAAAGCTTCTGGACCAAAAAATTTACCCACTGGTCCCTTGCCTTTTATTTCGCCATCTTTTTCCAGAGTAAAATAAGCTAAACCAGATGCCCCCTGGTCTTTCGCCCATTTATCAATACTATCAAAAAAACTTCTAGGTTTATCTTTAGTATTTTTAGTTATTATAGCCCTTACTATTGATCCAGTTTTTACTAATTTTTTAAATATATCAAATTTTACATCATCTCTTTTAAATAAATCTGTAATTTCTTGAATTATTAATGGGTTTCTTAAATCCGGTTTATCTGTACCATATTTTTGCATTGTCTCATGATATGGAATTCTTGGAAATTTATCACTTAAAATTTTTTTTGATGAAAAATTTTTAAATAGATTTAACATTAATTTTTCAACTACCTCAAAAATATCTTCTTGTTCAACGAATGACATTTCTAAATCTAGTTGATAAAATTCACCCGGACTTCTGTCAGCTCTTGCATCTTCATCTCTGAAACAAGGTGCTATTTGAAAATACTTATCAAAACCAGAAACCATAATTAATTGTTTAAATTGTTGTGGAGCCTGAGGTAATGCATAAAATTTTCCTGGATTCAATCTGCTTGGGACTAAAAAATCTCTAGCACCTTCAGGACTTGATGAGGTTAAAATAGGTGTTTGAAACTCAAGAAAACCAAGTTTTAACATCTCAGATCTTATGAATGAAATTACTTTTGACCTTAAAACAATATTTTTATGCATTTCTTCTCTTCTTAAATCTAAAAATCTATATTTTAATCTTACTTCCTCTGGATAATCTTGTTCACCAAAAACTGGCATTGGTAATTCTTTAGCGAAAGACAATACTTCTGCTGACTCTATTAAAATTTCGATTTTACCAGTTTTTAATTCTAAATTTTCTGTTCCACTTGATCTCTTAACTACTTTACCACTTATTCTTAAAACAGACTCGGGTTTTGATTTTTCTAAAATTGGAAAAAAACTATTATTATTTTCAATTACACATTGCGTCATTCCATAGTGGTCGCGTAAATCTATAAATAATAAATTTCCATGGTCCCTTTTTCTATGCAGCCATCCAGCAATCATAACTTTGTTATCGATTTCTGTCTCATTCAATTCTGAGCAATTATGAGTTCTATATTTATTCATTTATCTAATACTTTTTTTATTAAATTAATATTGATTGATTTTCCAGTAGATAAAGACAACTCATCAAGATCTTTAAGAAATTTAAACATTTTATCGTATGACCTTTCTACATTATTGATAATAAAATCTGATATCTTTGGATTAATATTTATTTGATTATCTGACAACGTCTTTGAAATAATAACTTTTAATAGATCGTCAGTTGGCAATTCTATACCAATAAATAAAAAACTTCTTACTCTTGACTTAAGATCTTCTAAATTTATCTTCAGATCTTTTATTGAGGTGATTGAATTAATTAAAATATAATTTTCTAATTGTTTAGATTGATTAAAAATTGAATAAAGCAACTTTTCATCTATGTTATTATCAAAATTATCAATTATTAAACAGTCTAAACTGTTTAAATCTTCTACTATTTTATTGTTTACATTTTCAGCTTCTATTAATTTAATTTTATCTATTTTTTTTTCTAAAATTTTAGCTAGGTGAGTCTTTCCAGATCCAGCTTGGCCAAAAATGTTTAACCATTTGCCTGGCCAATTTGGCCAACTTTCTATTAATTTATAAGCAGAAAAATTATTACTTGATACAAAAAAATCTTGCTCATAATATTTTTTGGAAAAAGGAAATTTAAATATAAGTTGATCCATTTTTTATAAAGTTTTAATAACCCACTGATCATTAATTAATTTTAAATCTATTTTTTCTTTTTTTAATTGATTTATTAACTTGTCTAATTTTCCCAGATATTTTATTCTTAAATCAAAATAATCTTTATTAAATTCTTGAATAAAAATATTTTCAATTGAGTCTATATTTTTAATTCTGGAATTAAGTTCAACAAGATTGCTTTTTTTTGTTAGGTCTAATTTTGCATTTAAAAACGAAGGAGTTCTAATATCAATTAGGTTTTTAGATTTAACTAAATTTATTAATTCATCTTTGGTCTCAGTTATAATCTTTTCATAAAATTTATTTGTATTCAAATTTTTTTTTTTAAAATCTAAACTTTTTGATATGTTCTTTCCCTGAATTACAGCTTTGATATAAGCTTTTGCATTAATTGCTTCATCATCTTCGATTATAACTAATGCTAAATTTTTATTCTTGTATTCTTGAAAAAGATTTAAAATGTTTAAATCTATTAAACTATTCTTATTATCATTTACACTTTTAATGATTTCAATATTTTCTAGTGGAAGAATAAATTCAATCAACTCATCTTTGAAATTCTTATTCCAGTTTTCATAAAAAAAATTATTATTAAAAATAAAAAATTCACTTTTTTTAATTAGTATCGGTAAAACAAACAATTCTTTATCCGATATGTCAGAGTATAAAATTCCTTTACTATAAAATAAATTGTGTATTTTTTCTTTATCAAAAGTAACATTAAAATTTACTAGATTATCATTTTTTTGATCATCAGAAACATTTGTAATTTGATAATATGTTACTAATTGTTTTACTGCAGAAAAATTTAAATCTGAAAGTTTATCTTTATCTTCTTTTAGTAGCACTCTTGAGATTAGTTTATTAAATCCCTTTTTGATTCCTTGTTCTGCAAGAGCGTTATTTGTGATTTTACTGTTTTTTTCTACCTGAATATTATTAACATTAAACAATTCATTTTTTGAAAAAAGAGTTTCAGTTTTAAAAAAAACAATTAAAATAAAAAAAAGTTTGTGTAATTTCATAAAGATTATTTATCAATTTATAAATGAAAAAAAATAAAAATAGTTATAAAAAAAGTGGTGTTAATATATCGTTAGCTGATAAATTGGTTAAACATATATCCAATATATCAAAAAAAGATGTCAAAAAAACGAAAGGTGCTATCAAAAAAGATGTGATTGGAGGATTTGGTTCACTATTTGACATAAGTAACCTTAAAATAAAAGACCCAGTAATAGTGTCATGCACAGATGGAGTTGGAACTAAAATTGACTTAGCTAATAAATTCAAAAAATTTGATACTATTGGAATAGATTTAGTGGCAATGTGTATCAATGATTTAATTGTTCAAGGTGCAAAACCTTTATTTTTTTTAGATTACATTGCAGTAGGTAAATTAGATTTAGTTAAAACTAAAAAAATATTAAAAGGTATTTTTAGAGGATGTAAAATAGCTGACTGCAAATTAATTGGCGGTGAAACGGCTGAAATGCCTGGTATTTATTCAAAAGACAAATTTGATCTGGCTGGTTTTAGTGTTGGTATAGTTTCCAAAAAAAAAATTCTTGACAAAGGAAAAGTAAAAAAAAATGATGTTGTTTTAGCGATACCCTCTAGTGGGATACATTCTAATGGATACTCGTTAGTAAGATCAATTTTAAAGAAAAACAAATTGCCTATTAATTTAAAAAAAGAAATTTTAAGACCTACAAAGATATACTCAAAAGAAATTTTAAAATTAACTAATAAAAATCTCATCAATGCTGCAGCTCATATCACGGGAGGTGGTCTAATCGATAATTTATTAAGATCTGTTCCGAGTAATTTTACTTTAAACATTGATTTATCAAAAATTAAGATTTTAAAAATTTTTAAATGGCTAAAAACTAAAAATATTTCTGATCAAGAAATGATTAAAACATTTAACTGTGGAATTGGTTTTTGTATTATCGCTCCTAGAAAAAATATAAAAAAAATTAAAAGAATATTTCCAAAAAATTTTACCCCTTATGAAATTGGCTTAATTACAGATGAAAAAGTTAAAATTAACTTATCTAAATCTTTAAAATGGTAAAAAAAAATACCTGTGTTTTTATCTCAGGACAAGGTTCAAATTTAAGAAATTTAATTTTTCACTCTAGAGATGATAAATTTCCTGTTAAAATAAGTTTAGTAATAAGTAACAATAAAAAAGCTTTTGGAATAAATTATGCAAAAAAATACCATATACCTTTTATTTTAATAAATACTAATGACCAGAATTATGAAAACAAAATATTGCTTAATTTAAAGAAATACAAAATAGATTTTATTTGTCTTGCAGGATATATGAGAATTATTTCTGGTAATTTAATAAAAAATTTTAATAATAGAATTATAAACATCCATCCCTCTTTGCTACCAAAATTCAAAGGTTTAAATACTTTTTCCAGAATGCTTAAAAAAAAAGAAGTTAAAGCAGGTTGTACGGTTCACTATGTAAACAAAAAATTAGATGGAGGAAATGTAATCATTAGGAAAACCTTTTTTATTGATGTTAACGATGATGAGCAAATTCTTAAAAAAAAAACTCAAAAGCTTGAGTATAGAGCGCTTCCTGAAGCAATTATTAAGATTTTTAGAAATTCCTAATTTTTAAAAAAAAAATCAATTTCTTTTTTTGCGTTATCTAATGAGTCTGAACCATGAACTGAGTTTTTGTCGATTGAAATTCCATATAATTTTCTTATTGTGTTTTCTTGCGCATCCTTGGGATTTGTAGCACCCATTAATTTCCTATTCTCTGTAACGGCACTTTTACCTTCTAAAATCATCACTACAATGGGCCCTGAGGAGAGATAAGCACATAAATCATTGTAAAAGGGTTTGGATTGGTGAACTTTATAAAATTCTGCCGCCTCATCTTTAGTAATATGAATTTTTTTACTATTTTTAATATTTAAGTTATTTTTAATAAAAATATTTTTAATCTCTTCAACTAAATTTCTCTCAACTGCATCAGGTTTTATTATTGATAAAGTTTGTTCTACATTATTCATAATTTTCCTCGATTAGCTGATTTAATAATCTTACACCAAATCCAGTTGCTCCTCCTGAATTTAGAGCACCGCCATATTTTGAAAAAGCCATACCAGCAATATCTAAATGAGCCCAAGGTGTTTTATTTAAAATAAATCTTTGTAAAAACTGAGCAGCAGTTGTTGACCCCGCTCCACCTACATAATTTATATTTTGCATATCAGCATTTTTTGAATTCATAAGTTTGTCATAATTTTTATGAAGAGGCATTCTCCACAATTTCTCTTCAACTTTTTCTCCAGCATTAATAATTTGCTTAGATAACTTATCATCATTTGAAAAAAGTCCAGCATATTCAGATCCTAAACACACAATTATTGCACCTGTCAAAGTAGCTAAATCAACAATAAATTTGGGTTTGAATTTTCTTTCGGTAAACGTTAAGGCATCAGCTAAAACTAATCGACCCTCAGCGTCTGTATTTAAAACCTCTATAGTTTTTCCACTGTAAGATTTTACGATATCTCCAGGTCTTTGTGCAACTCCGCTAACCATATTCTCTACAAGTCCAACAACTCCTACAGCATTAACTTTTGCTTTTCTTAATGCTAAGCTCTTCATTAAACCAACCACCGCCGCGGATCCTGCCATATCGTATGTCATGTCTTCCATAAATCTTGCTGGTTTTAATGAGTATCCACCAGTATCAAAAGTAACTCCTTTTCCTACAAAAGCTACTGGTTTCGAATTATTTTTCACACCATTCCATTCCATTGTTACAAGATATGATCCTCTAATACTTCCCATGCCCACACCTAACAAAGCATTCATGCCAAGTTTTTTTAATTTTCTTTGATCGTAAACATTTATTTTTAAACCATCTTTTCTTAGAGAAGCTAACCTTTTTGCATACTCATCAGGATGTAGAATATTACCGGGCTCTGAGACCAAATCTCTAGCGTAGAAAATTCCTTCTTCGATTGCTTTAAATTTTAATTGATTAAAAGTAGAAGGCGCATTTTTACTTCCAATTACATTGATAGTAATAATTCTTGAGTCTTTTTTTGTCTTATATTTTTTAAATTCATAAGATTTTAATTTTAATCCATGAAGAAAGTGACTTACAAAATTTTTGTATTTATCATCACCGCTATCCGAGTTTAAAAAGTATTCATTATTTTTTCCATAATTAACACGTCCATAAAATTCCGCTCCTAAATTTTCTATATCGGATATTTTTAAATTATTCTTTATCGATATTAGAACTACCTTTTTTTTTGAATTTACTTCAAATACTAATAAGTTTTTCTTTAAATCACTTGATTTTAATAAATCATTTATGTAATTGAATTCACCATTGGATAAAATTTTTTTTAAATTCGAAATGTTAAATTTATCATTGCTAAATAAGACAAGATTGGATGAAATTGTGCTAATTTTTTTTTTTAGATAGTTTATTTTTACAGACATAATTTTTTAATAATATTCCAAATTGGGTTGAATGGTATATATGACCAAATATACAAGATTTCAACGTTAAATTTACATTAATTAAACCATTGATTGAATTTATTAAATGGATGCATTATCTATATACAAATTACAACAATGCTTCAAAACAAAATTTATCAAAACTATTTTTTAGAAATCATTAAAACCTTTTTTATAATAGTTTTAGGGCTTTCAATGATTGCTTTAACTGTTAGGGCGGTAAATTTTTTGGAACTAATAGTGGATAATGGTTATCCAGTTTCAACTTATTTTCAATTCTCCTTCTTAAACCTTTTTGGAATAGCTCCTAAATTTATTCCCTTGGCATTTATGATTTCTATCATTATTTTTATCATAAAACATTGTGAAGATAGTGAGTTTATTATTCTATGGACGTCAGGTGTCAAAAAAATAAAGTTGGTGAATTTAATATTACTTTCTTCTTTTATAGTTTTATTAATCTATCTGCTTTTATCAACTTTTTTAACTCCATTCGCTCTTAATAAGTCCAGAACCTTATTGAGTCAAGATCAATTGAACTCTTTTTTACCGACTATTAGATCAAAACAATTCAGCGACTCTTTCAAAGGTTTTACATTTATTGTTGACAGTAAAGTTAATAATGAAGTTGAAAATATATTTTTACATGACACAGGACAAAATTTAAAAAATTTTTCTTCTAATGCATCTGAAATTTCCAGTACAACTATAATTGCTAAAAAAGGAATTATAGATAATAGGCAAATGTTTTTAATTAATGGACAAATTATTTTATCAAGAATTAAAAATATTGAAGTTATAAATTTCGAACAGCTTAATATAAGTTTAAACAATTTAACAACTTCCACAATAAAAAAACCAAAATTACAAGAATTATCTACTATAGATTTAATTAGATGTTTTTCAAAACAAATTAAAAATACATGCGATGAGGAGGCAAAAAAAGAAGTTATTCCAAATTTAATTAGGAGATTAATTTTACCTTTTTATATACCAGTTATATCTTTATTATGTTCATTTTTATTTATAAAAAATCCTGTTATTATGAGGGATAAATTTTTAATTTACTCTTCTAGTTTTTTACTATTAGTTTTTACAGAACTTTTTATTAGGTATACAGGAATTAACTATCAATTGGGTATTACTTATATTTTTCTTCCATTTATACTACTAGTAATATTTTATTTAACTCTAATATATAAACTTAAAACAACCACTAAAATTCATGAGTAAAATTATTTTTAACTACATATTAAAAAATTTTTTTAAATATTTCTTTTTAGTAATCCTTATAATTTATGGCTTTGGAATTATTTTAAATTTATTTGAAGAGATTGAATTCTTTAAAAAGATTGATGTAAGTATTTTTTTACCATTTATTCTTACAATTATTTATGTTCCAAGTACAATTTTAAACCTGTTGCCATTTATAATTTTTGTTTCAAGTATGCTGTATATGATTAAAATGAGAAATAATAAAGATTTCTTAACTTTAAAAATATACGGATTTTCAAGCATAAAGATTTTTTTAATCTTTGCTGTTACTTCGTTTGTTCTTGGATGGATTGTTCTGGTTATTGCAAATCCTGTAACATCTTCAATGGTACAATTTTATGAAAAAACAAAATCTGAATATGCTCGTGACATTGATCACCTTGCTACATTCAATAAAAATGGTTTATGGATTAAAGAAAGCATAGATAACGGAGAGAGAATTGTTACGGCAATAAAACCTGAAAAGAATAGTTTAATAGATGTAACTATTTTTCAATTTGATAAAAACTTTTTATTAAAAAAAAAAATAATTAGTAAAGTAGCTGATATTAAAGATTATAACTGGACTTTAACTGATGTAACAATTTTTGAAGAAAAAAATTCTTTATACGAGAAAAAAAGCTTTGAAAGCTACCAAATTACTTCTATTTACAATTATGATAAAATTATAAATCTTTTCAATAATTCTGACACTTTATCGTTTATAAATTTAGTTTTTAATTACGAAGGTTTGGTAAAAAAAGGCTATAATGACGAATTTTTAAATCAAAGTTTACATTCAATGTTAGTTTTTCCTTTCTTTTTATCTTTAATGACAGGTATTGCTTCCATTTTAACAATGCATGTTATAAGAAAATCAGAAAATTTTAAATTTATTATCGTGGGGTTGGTAACTTGCGTCATAGTATATTATTTGAAGGATTTATCATTAGCTTTGGGCAAAACTGGAAGAATACCAATTACGCTATCAATCTGGACACCTATAATTACCTTAAGTCTATTCACTTTCGCAGGAATACTACAAATAAATGAAAAATAAATTTTTTATAATTTTTATTACCTTTTTTTTTGCTACGTTTTTGCATGCTGAAGACCTCTTTATAGAGGCTAAAGATATAACGTTAGATAAAGATAAAAAAACAACGATTTTTAAAAATAGCGTTAACGTAGAAACGAAAAATAAAATAATTTCTAGCGAGTTCGCTGAATTTAATAAAGAAGCTCAGTCGATAGTTTTAAAGGAAAATGTTATTGCTAAAGATAAATTTAAAAATACTATCAAAACCAACTATGCTGAATACGACAATATTAAAAAAATTTTTAAAAGCAACGGCCCTACAACTTTAATTACGTCAGAAAACTATATTTTAGAGGGAGTTGATTTTATATTTGATAATTTTAATAAAGATATCAAGTCAAATAAACCATCTACCCTAAAAGATTTAGATGGTAATGAAATTTATCTAGAGAATTTTGAATATTTAGCAGAAGAAAATATTTTTAAGTCTATTGGTCTAATTAAAATTAAAGATAAATTAAATAATACTTATGAATTTTCACAAATCTATATTGATACTAAAAAGAAAGAGGTTTTAGGAACGGACATTAAGGCATTTTTAAATAGTGATGATTTCAAAATAAATAAAGATAATGATCCACGAATATTTGCAAATACAATTAAATTAAGTAATGAAAAATCTACATTTGATAAAAGTATTTTTACGATTTGTGAACAAAAAGAAAATGAGAAATGCCCTCCGTGGACTCTGCAAGCAAGTAAAATGACGCACGAAAAAAAAAATAAAACAATTTATTATAATAATGCAGTAATAAAAATTTATGATTTTCCAATTTTTTACTTACCATACCTCTCTCATCCTGACCCAACTGTAAGTAGGAGATCCGGTTTTCTGCCGCCAAGTTTTAGTGACAGTAAAAACTTAGGCGCAAGTTTATCTGTTCCATATTTTTGGGCTATAAGTGAAGATAAAAATTTTACGATTTCAAACAATCTTTTTTATGATCAGCATCCACTTTTTGTCGGTGAATATAATCAAGCATTTAAAAATTCCAATTTTTTAGCAGATTTTGGTTATACTGAAGGTTACAAGAAAACTAGTGCATCAAAAAAAGCTGGAGATAAATCACATCTTTTTACGAAATTTACAAAAAATTTTAAGGGAAAATTTAATTCTGACAATTCCTTCAACTTTATAACTCAGCACGTTTCTAATAATAAATATTTTAAATTATATAAAATTAAATCAAAT
>Ga0209425_10001500_pt1 | contig 27281 bp, 23 predicted proteins | sample COG_05_FD_184749 | JGI IMG/M metagenome (GOLD analysis project Ga0209425, IMG submission 184749) | Pelagic Microbial community sample from North Sea - COGITO 998_met_05 (SPAdes) (version 2) | ecosystem: Environmental > Aquatic > Marine > Neritic zone/Coastal water | place: Helgoland, sampling...
CCAGTGACATTAATCACACAAAGTCGAACAAGTATTGGTAGTACATCATCTGAAATTGTTGCTTTAAAAGGTAAAAGATATGCTGTAATGCAAGAACCAAGTAAAGGAGATAAAATTAATGAAGGTATTATGAAAGAAATAACAGGGGGTGATCCTATTCAAGGTAGAGCATTATTTAAAGATACAGTGACATTTATTCCACAATTCAAATTAGTTGTTTGTACGAATACACTATTTGATATCAAAAGTAATGATGATGGAACATGGCGTCGTATTCGTGTTTGTCCGTTTGATTCAAAATTTGTTAAATCACCATATGAAAATGAGAATTATCCAAAAGAAGATTTTCCATATCAATATAGTCTGAATAAAAATTTAGCAGAAAAATTTAAAGAATGGAGTCCAATATTTATGTCGATGTTAGTAAAAATGGCGTTAGACAATGGTGGAACAGTTGATGATTGTGATATTGTAATGTCTGTAAGTAAAGAATACAGAGAAGGTCAGGATTATCTATCAGAATTTGCAAAAGATAGAATTAAGAAAGAGGAAGGTGGAAAAATCAAAAAGACAGAATTACATAGTACATTTAAAGAATGGTATACAAATCATTATGGAAGAGGTATTCCTAAGGTAAAAGAATTAAATGAGTTTATGGATAAAAGATTTGGAATGTATAAATGTGGATGGAAAAATATATCTATCATATATGATGAAGATGATGAAATTGCAGAGATTGGTGGACAAACATAAATAATATTATATATATATATGTCTGATATACCATTTATAGTGTGGTGGGGGTCATTTATATCTCGTATTACATACAATACAACTACAGAATTTTTTTTATTATATAATTTACTTCACAAAACAAAATATTCTACAAAAATACAAAATGTAATAAAAAAAAGAAAACTAGAAAGTTTACCTATGAAAGACGTACTACAAATGTCCAAATTTATAAATAATAAAATAGGAAACGTTCATAATTTTTTTAAAGAAGATAAAAATGAAATGTTAAAGGATGCATACAAACAATATGTGGTGAATAATAATGTAATGATATTTAAAATTCAAAATAGTAAGGACTTTACATGTTATATTACAGCAGATAAAAGCATAAACAAAATAATTATTAGTTTTAGAGGAACTAGATCTTTATTAAATATAGAAACAGATTTAAGTTTATCAACATTAACAAATAAATATGGAACATTTTTAAAATCAGCATACGTGATAGAAAAAAACGAAAAATTATTAATTCATAGTTGTTTAAGATATTTATTAAAAACTTTTATAAATAAACCAGAATTAATAATCGTAGGACACTCACTTGGAGGAGGATATGCAACATTATTTTCATATTTATTTTTATCCAATGTAAAAAAAGATGATATATTATATTCATTTGTAAATAATATGATATGTATTACATATGGATCCATAAAAATAATGAATGAAAATGCAAAAAATAAGATGAATGACTTTATAAAAGAAAAAAAAATAGTGTATATGCGTTATGCTACACAAAATGATCCTGCTCCTTATTATCCTCCTTTAAAAAAACTGTATCATCCTGGATTAGAAGATAATTTTTATCATTGTAATAATACATTTAATACAATAAAAGAGGTTGAAAATATATTTTTTTCATTAACTTCAAAAAAACATATAGATGATGTAAATTATTTTAAATTAAAATGTAATTTAGATACAAATAAAGATAATTATCATCCTTTGTATCATACTATTCAATATTATATTGATTATACTAGTGTATTATATAACTATAAAATATTAAATAAATTAAAAAAAAATGAGGTAGAACTTACATTAATAAATAATGGTAGACAAATTGAAAAAAATCAATCCATATATAATATTCATGAAAGTTCTATAAAGAATGAAGATGATTTGATAAGACTAATTAGTTCATAGATTTACATATACATTTTTTGCTTCACTCGTAGTAATTGTATAATATATTTTTTCAATTGAAATATACAAAAATTCAGATATTTTTTTCTTAAAAAATATGATTGCTATTAATATTGATGGAATAATCCAACTCATATAATTTTTATAATCTTTTATTGAAACATAATAAATATATAGAATAGCAATTATTAATATAAAAAACTGTAAAAAATATTTAAAAATAAATAGATTTTTTATTGCTATTTCTTCATATGAAACCTTTCTTTTATTTGTATTAATATTTTTTTTTAGTTCTTCTATTTTAAATTCCATTTCTTCTTTTTTTCTTTTTTTCAAATTATAAATTTCTTGAATTCTATTAAATGTAACTCTATTTGATTCTTCAGAAATGATCATTTTATCTAAAATATCTTTAGATGTATTAAATTTAGCAATATCTCTCTCTATATAATTATCTATATATTTTTCATAACGTGATCTTAAATTATTATCTTCACTTTGATCTAGTATATAATTTGTATCTGTAGAATTATAATATCCTATACCTGCCCGAATTTCATCTTCATATGCCGTAATTGTAGCTGTTTGTGATTCTTTCCATTCCGTCAATAACTTTTCTCCTTCAGGTTGAGCAACATCTAGTAAATTATCCACACTTTCCGAAGAAGCATTCATATTAATAATCTCACTATTTTTGACCATTGCTATTGCATCATCTACGAGCTCAGATGGAGAATCATATGAGCATTTTCCATCTATAAACTTCATTCCTTCAGAACAACAAGAACCACCTTCACAAATTTTTTTTTTTAAGTTTAATAAACCCATTATAATATAATTATATTATAATTGAGACGAATGTCAAGACGTTTTTGTTACACAATGTTTTGTGGTAATATCATATTCAATATCATCTCCAACACAACAAGATGCCCCAACACAATTTACCATTTCATCTCCTAAAGATGATAATTTAAATTTACTTTCGTCATATGGAGTGCTATCTACTACAGGAGCAACCCAACTCCAATTATATTTTTGATAATTCATATTATCCCTCCATATAATATCGATGAATTTATAAAAAACAAGAGATAGACATAAAAATGTGATAATAATCATGATACCATTCGTAATTATAGATGGTAATATGAAATAATTACCTAATGAATAAAAAAAAACAATAAGAACAATATATAAAAATATAATTTTGAGTAATTTTGTATAATTCTCATATCTATCACCGTTATAATTATTTATTTCAATCATTCTTTTTTTATTATTTTTTTGTTCTTTTATAGAATTTAATTTATATAATAAATCATTCAATTGACTATCAATGACATCTGAATCAATCAAATTTTGAGTTGTCAATACCTGAGTTTCTATGTTGCTCACATTATAATTATCCATTGTAGTTGCAATATATTTATAGTTATCCATTGTCGTTGTTAACTCATTTATTTTTTTATCTTTTTCTGTTTCATCTTCTGTATCTATAATAGAATTGATTTGTTCTATTATAGTATCAATATCGGTAATATCATTAACAATTAAATAATTTAATTGTTCAGCATTAACATATTTGTGAATATCGTCATATTCAGAGGCACCCATTATATTATACTAATTTATTTTTTTATATTTAAAACAATTATTACTCCAGAGATAATGAGAGTTGCCCATAATATAAGATGTAATTTTTTCTCTCTTTTCTCTATATCAGATAATTCCATCATTGCATTCATTGTATTATTATTGTTAATTTTACCTGAAGAATTATTATAAATATTAACTTTTTCTGATAATTCATTCGCCATATTTAAATTTAATGTATCGGTTTCTTCATTTTTTATAGAAATATTTTGTATTTCATCGATTTTATTAGAACTAAATACTTTATATGTATTATATGCAGTATTTAAATCATTTATTTGTTCTTGGTCTATAATACTACATTTTGTATCACTATTGATTTCTTCTGATAACGGAATACTTGACATAAGTAAATAATCTGCTTGAATTGGTTCATTTTTACATGAATTATTTAAAATACCTCTTTTACGAATGTATGAGGTATTCTCAGACTTAGAAAATAATGAATTTGTATAATTATCCTGTTTTTTTAACCAACAAGTATCTTCAGATTTATTTAATACAAATCCTTTACAATCCTCTTCAGAATTACATTTTGTTTCACATTCCTCTTTATTTGAATCATTCATACTGAGATCATCCACGTGTTGTTTGCCTGTATTGTTTTTTTCCCAATAACTATTTTCATAAGACAATAAACTTTCAGGATACAGTCTTAAATTCATATTTCCATCGATGTATCCTACTTTATTTAATAAATTATTATCGAAATTAACTGGCAACGAATAGTTCGCAATCGAATTATCATTATAATCTCCGTAATATTTACTTTCATCAATTGAACAAGATATAACAAAATGTCCTAATATTAATCTTATATTATCATCTTTTTCTATCAAAGTTAAAAAATGCTTTTTATCTTGAGAGAGTAAGTATGTGCCGATATCTATTTTATTTGAATCATTAATTATATCAATAGTATTTCCTGCTATATTTGTTTTATTGAAAGGGATTATTTTTTCATCTTCAATAGTTGTATATATCTTTGACGCATCATTAGAAAAATTTATTACTAATTCATTTTCTAAATTAAATTTTACATTAACAATAGGATTGTCAATACTATTATCAAATGTCTCTGAAATAGAAATGATATCACCTTTAAAAATTGTTAATTTATTTACAGCAAAATTAAAAGAATAGGTTGAACCATCTTCTTTTGTTGTTTCAAGTAATCTTTCGTCTTCAATAATTTTAACATTTTGTTTTTCTGAAATAGTATTTCCTATATAACATTCAATAGTATTTGTATTATTTTTTTGAACACCAAAATTATTTTCATTTAATTCGATTGATTTATTCTTACATTCTTCAAAATTTTTCATTTTAACTACAGCCCTTGCATCATTTACACCTGTATTTTTATTACATCCCCTCCAAGTTGGAGTATATTTAGAATAATCATTGTCTACAATATGAACGTTTACATTTGTATCAAAACACGATTGTCCACTAACCATATCTAATCCCTGTTTTATTATATTATTATTGAATATAGCATCTTCATTTCTAACATCAAGTTCTGAAAAATCAGGTGTGTATTGAATTGATTGTGGACAACTTTCATGAAAATCGTCGTCGTCTGTATATTTTTTTAATATATTTTTATTTGTTACATATGCAATTGTGTTATCATTCATTAAAATATTTTTTCCTTGTCCGGTCATAATCGTTCGTTTTAATTCCATACTCGTTTTTTCTAATTCATTTTCAAAATGAGCGGCCATTTATATTAAGTTAATATAAATATAAATACTTTTTAAAGTTTTTTTTAGATAACTAAACATATGAAATAAATATATTTTATTTTCGTAAATAAATAATAATAATACAAGAATACTAATGAAAAATATTATTTCATTAGATATAATATTGCTTGTAGACAAAATAAACAATGTGATAAAAAATACAATAATAAAAAAATAAAAGTTATAAATCATATTATTTGAATTGGTTTTTAATTTTGAATTTTTTAATTTTTCTTCTTCTATTTTTAAATTTTTATTTAAAAAATCGATATTTTGTTTTAATTCTTTAAACTGAGAATCGTCACTAGAAAAATTAGTAATTTCAGATTTATAAACAAGATCAGAGTCGTCTAAAAATATGTCATCATAATTATTGATTTTCTCTTTTAAAAGAGAATATTTCTCGTTAATTATATCTTTGTCATCTTCATTATTATCAATATTATTTATATATCTTTCATATAACGTCTTATACTCTTGATACTCTAAATTTAATTGTTTTAATAAAATAAATTTATCAATGTTATTCATATATATATTACTTATTTTTTTGTAAAACTATTCCACCTGTTATCATTGTAAGAAAAAGTATAATAATACTACTTAACTCAATAATATAATTTTGTTTTGAATCATAATATAAACCATAAGATGCATTTTTATTATTTATATGATTATTTAATATTCTTTCTGCGTATTTATAATCCTCATCTATTTTTATCATTTTATTACTAAAATCATTTATTTTTTTAATATTATTATCTATATTATTGTATAGACTAACAAATAATTCATCCAGTTCAAAGTGAGTTTGGTTTATTTCCTCATCCATATTATAATAATCATCATGATAATCGTTTGTTTTTGACATGTCTTCAGTTGGTATGACTTCATTTATTGTTTTTTGTATTTGATAATTTATATAATTATTTTTAAATTCTTCTTTTCTATCATCATTATTTAATATATAATTTTCTTCTATTTTATCTAATCTTTTTTTATAAGACATATATATATTATTGATAATTAAATACATACACGATAAAATAATGTATTAATTGTAGTAGGAGTATATCTTGTAATTTCACAAATTTCTCCAGGACGAATACCTATAATTAATGAGACGGGACTAAATCTAGAAATATCAGGAATTTGTCTTATATCTGTAATGTTATATTTTTTATTAAATTCTAATGTTTCTTTTTCGTTTAATACTCTATGTTTTGGTACTAACTCATGTTTTAAAATATTAAATTGTAGGGCTTTGATATTAATAATTCTAATAAATATTCCATCATCACTCCATATTTTTTTTAAAAGTTTTGTAATTGTATCATTAATATTGTCTTTTGAAATAATTACAAGATCATCATTTTTGTTTAGGATTTCTTCAATTGTAAATATATCTTCAATATATTCATATATATATTGAGGACGAATTGTCTTCGCTAAATGATATTTTATATATAATTTTTTTTCTTTTTTTTGAATTAACATATCTAATTGATCATTTTGATTCATCGTATTTACTTCTTCAATAGATTCACCTTTATAATTGGAAATGTCAAAACTATCATCTTCTAACATATCCAATAAATTGACTCTCGAGTTGTAGATTTGTTTAATATGAGTGCTTTGTTCCATCCTTAATATATAAAGTTAATATATATTTAATCAATTTATTCTAAATCTATTTTTTTTACAGACGAATCTAAATTTTCTTCTGGTTTCTCTTCTGGTTTCTCTTCTGGGAACAATAATGATCCAGGAATAGATTCAGAAAAGTCTGTAACCTGATCGTAAAGTTTATCCTTTATACCTAATGTTTGTGTTCCTAAATCTGTAATAGATTTGTTTGTTGAATCAACTATTTTGTTTGTTGAATCAACTATTTCATTGGCAGAATTTGTAAGGTCATTTTTTGATTTATCCAAAGTATCATTCACTTGTTCAGAAATATTTGTTACATTCGATTCTGTTTTTTCTTTTAAATCTTGTAGTTGATTCATAGAATCCTCATTTATTTTCTCTATTTGTTTATTTGTATTTTCAGTTAAATCACTTATTGCTTTAACATTTCCTTCCCCCACTTTATTTACTGATTCTAAAATTTCTTCACTTGTTTTTGTAACATTAGACCCTATCTCATTGGTAGAATCAATAAGTTCTTTTGAATCGTTTTGTGTTCGGTTTGTTAACGAATCAAATGTCCCTTTTACTTGTTCCATTAGTTGCTTACTAGTTTTTGATGCAAAATTTTCTACAGGTTCTTCTTCTTCATCAGGTTCTTCATCAGGTTGTTCATCAGGTTCTTCATCATCAGGTTGTTCATCAGCAACAAGATCTGGGTTCATTTTATCTTTTGCTGCTTTTAATACTTCATTGGGTTCAAGTAAATCAGTTAATTTAATAATATTATCAGAGAAAGACATACTTTGTAGTTGGTCAATATTATCTTCTGTTATAATTCTCATTTGTATATTCATAGTCATTAACTCTTGTAATAAAAGTTTAAATGAATATGGCACTCGTACAATTGAGAATGATTTCCCATATTTTGTCATTTTATCAATCTGAAGATTATCTAATTCACCCTTGAATTTAATCGGACCATCTGCCATTGGACTCATAAAAATATTTTTATTTTCATTATATACTGCTATCATACCTGTGTGATTACAAACGGCCATAGAATAATCATCCCCTCTATCCATCATAGATTCTTTTAAAAATAGCGATGCCCCATGTGCAAGGACACCATCACGTTCCATTTCTCCAACACGAAGACCACCATCATTTGCTCTTCCTTGAACGGTTTGGCGTGTAAGAACAGTTCTTGGACCTCTTGCTCTGTAATTAATCTTGTCTTTGACCATATGTTTTAATCTCATATAATAGGTTGGTCCAATGTATATATTTGTTTGTAATTGTAAACCAGTTTCGCCATTATATAACATTTGTTCTCCTTTCGATTGAAGACCAACATTTTGTAAAGCGTTTCCAAATAAATTAATTTTGGAACCTTTATTCATAAAGGCGGTACAATCCCCAAATCCACCATAATTTAAACAAGTTTTACCCATAACGGTTTCAATCAATTGTCCAATTGTCATTCTACTTGGTAATGCGTGAGGATTTATAATAATATCAGGACGAATCCCATCGCTGGTAAATGGCATATTTTCTTCAGGAATTAACAATCCAATTGTACCCTTTTGACCACATCTAGAACAAAATTTGTCTCCTATATTAGGTATTCTTTCATCTCTAACTCTTACTTTAGCAATTCTGAAACCTTCTTCGCCATCAGTAATAAAAGATTTATCAACAAATCCCATTTGCCCTTTTTTTGTAAATATGGAAGAATCGATAAAAGAATCAGGTTGTTCCAAATTACTTGTCATTTTACCAATGACTACTGTTTTATCATCGATCATAGTATTTTCTTTAATAATACCATATTCATCCAACTTAGAATAATCGCTACCTGCTTTTAGACCAATAACGTTGGAGTCATGAATATTACCTATTTTTATATCATTTGTACTAGAACCGATTTTTGAACTTTCTTCAAATGTTTCATACATATTGTAATATGTTGTTCTAAATAGTCCTCTTTTAACAGAACCTTCATTAAAAAGAATAGAATCTTCTACATTATATCCATTATAACACATAATAGCAACAATTACATTTTCTCCGTATGGATGTTCCTCATTATTAATATGTTTTAAATATCTACTTTTTACTAGAGGAATCTCTCCATAATTTAATACTACTCCCATTTTATCAATTCTATTTTGAAAGTTTGAATGATATAACGAAACTGCTTGTTTCATTTGTCCACAAGCAAATAAATCTCGAGGTAAAGGATTATTTTCCGGAAAAATAATTTGATTTCCCATAACACCTAATGAGAGCGAAGGATGTATTTCTAAATGGGTATGTTTTTCATTAATGTCTTCTGGTTCCATAGCAATATATGAACTTTCGCTTTCAGATGTGTCTAAATATTCTACAACACATTGAGATAATTCATTACCTTTAATAAATAAATCTGAAGAATCAAAATAAACCTTGTTATCTTTATAATTGAATCCTTTTACTTTCTTTCCTTTACCAGTTACCAAATCAATCCAAGAATATTTTTTGTGGAAAAAATCTTCAATTGGACCGTGACTTACTTCTCCATTTTCAATATAATATAATGGACGACATAAACGACCACTATCAGTACAAATATGCATTTCATTTTTTTGTATATTCCACAATATAGAAGTATAAATAGGAATCATGGATGTTCTTCTATATAATTTTAAAGTGTTTGACAATTGAATAGGATCCTCAATCATACCTACCCAAGAACCATTTACGAATATTTTACAAAACGTATAAATATTTTTTTTTGTTATGTTGGATAATTTTTTCAATCCCAATACATTTAATAATTCAATAATGTTTTTACAAGAAAACCCTGAAGTAATTTTTGCCCCGATAGATAAATGTTTATGAAGACCAACATTTCCTCCGTCTGGTGTATCCAACGGATCAATAATTCCCCATTGTGAACCGTGTAATAGACGAGGACCTATCACTTTAGCACTAGCATCTAGTGGTAAATTTAATTTTCTTAAATGAGAAAGCATTGAGTTATGACTTAAACGATTTAGTCCTTGAACAATACCTAATCTTTTTGTGTTTGCGTTAGACCCCCAATTACCTTTAAATCCATCACGAATCCCCTTTTCAACAATTTTATCTTTAAAAAATTCTTTATAATTGGATTGAATCAATATAGTAAAATCACTTTGATATTGTGTGTTTCTGTAATAGTATTCTTTGTCTATTTTTTTATATATATCTCTCAATTGAAGAGTATAATATTCATTAAATAATTCTGAAATTAAATAACCAGGAGTTTCAACTCTTTTAAATCTAAAACTATCGCGATCGGTAGGTTTATTTTGTTTTAATTTAACTTTTAACATTTCTAAAACCATATATCCGAGAAAATATGCTTTGTCTTTAAAATTCATTTCACCAATATGAGGTAAAAAATAATCTGTTAATATTTCTAGAGTATGAGCCACGCTTTTTCCCTTTGTAAAAGTGGCAATGTATTTTAGGGCAATTTCTTGTGTGAATATCTCTCCATTATCGTGAATAGATGGTCTAAAATGATCGATAAAATCTACATTATCTTCCAAGTCAAGCAAACAAGTTTCTATAATATCTTTGTCACTAATAATACCTAATGCTCTCATAGTAATAAATAAAGGTATAGGTTTTCTTACGTTTGGTAGTACAACAACTATATTTTCATTGGAATATTCTAAACCAGGTGCAATCATTTTAATCGAAAGTGAACGAATCGGTTTTGATGTATCTTCAGATACAGAACGTATATCTGCGGATAAACTATATAAATCGCTAATATTTTCTCTTATATAAAGCATATTATCAGCAAATTTTTCTTGAGAAACAATACACTTTTCTTTTCCGTCTAGAATAAAGTATCCACCAGGTTCATTTTTACATTCACCCATTTCAAAACGTACTTGAGGGTCTAAACCTTTTAAAACGCACAAATTAGACATTAACATAATAGGAAATCTTCCTAAAAAGATTCTTGAAAGTTCTTCTACTTTGGAAGGTTTCTCCGAAACATCGTCGCCTTCATTTGTAATAAAATATTCTACTTCTACATCATAATGAATAGTAATTCCATATGTCATATTTCTTAAGCGCGCCTCATTTGGAAACATGAAATGTTCTCTATTATCATCAAAAATAATAGGTTTTCCATAATACACCTTATCTCCGTTTTTTCCTCCTAAATATAAATTACATTGTAATAAAAAATTTCCGGTTTTACTATCTTGATTTTTCATAATTCGAATTGGATTTTTTTCTTTAAAAATTTTGTTAATACCTTTATCAAAGAAATCATTATATGATTCAACTTGATGCTCTATTAATAAATCTGGATTTTCCTTAAATAATGTATCAATCATAAAATTAGGTAGTTTGTCTGTCATTTATATAATAGAATGTTTATTTTTATGCTATTATATAATTATTTTTTGTGTTTTTAATTGAATAAAAACATTAATAGTAAAATGAAAAATAAAATAAAAGGGAATAATACTAATAACCAGGATAATTCTTTGTATCCATTCTTACATAACGAATCAAGAATAATGGTCCAAATCAAAATATAGATGGCGTTCATGACAAATATGTAAATATTGTTTTCAACATTGCAACTTAGGGAACCTAAGCAATAAATTTGTGTATCACCAACATTTTGTATCATCATTAGAACAAATAATACAATAGCAATGATAAAGTAGATGTATGCTGGGTAACATAATTTTTGTACGAGTTTTTGTAGATTCATATATATACTATAATAAAAAAATTAAATCACATACCTATAGGTTGTATCGAAGGATCAGAAGATAATATTGGAGGTAATCCAAATAAAGTATTTGAAAAATTAATAAGATTTGTTTCAAACCCATAAAATGGTTGTAATACAGGACCGATTCCACCAGCATTTCTTGCTATAAAAGATGTTCCTCCTCCACCTTTCATTGTATGTTTACGTTTCGGAATTTTTCTTAACTTTCGTTTCGGAGTTTTTCTTAACTTTCGTTTTGGAGTTTTTATTAACTTTCGTTTCGGAGTTTTTCTTAACTTTCGTTTCAAAGTTTTTCTTAAATTAACAAACATATACTATTTAATAATATTATTCTATATCGACGTGTGTTAACATATGACGTCTGCAACACATTTTATTTAGATTTAACATATCTAAAACAATACCTTCAGCATTTTTTTCAATCTTACTTGTTGTAAGATATACAACTTCATCCAGTTCAACTCCTTTCTCAAGTTTTATTTTTTTTACTTCTCTACAGTACCACCGATACTTGTTTGCAAGTACTTTTCCACAAGTGAAGCATTTTACAGGAATAATCATTATTATATATATAAATAATAGTATTATAATATCAATTTATTCTTTAACAAGTTCATAACCATTAGAAGTTTTTTTTATAATATATTTATCATTATTCTTATGAATTTTATTATGACATTCATTACATATATTGATTAAATTTGCTGGATGATTCATGTGATGTCCGTCAATGTAGTTATTTTCATTTTTTTCTTTTTGATATTTTAAGTGATGTACGTCTTCTCCTTGTTTAATTTTACAAATTTCACACAATCCTTTAATTTTATCCTTACTATAAATGGTTCTATTTTTAGATAGTATAGATGTGTCCTTTGAATTATAATTTCGTCTAATTTCGTGTGCTCTATCAAGAAAATCGTCTGGTAAATGTAATGCTTTACATACTTCTAGACCATACATATTATTTCCTGGACCATCTTTGAGTTTACGGTTATAAACTAGTTTGTTTTCTTTATTATCATAAACAACTTCCATATGTTTCATAGAGAGATATTCAATATTTTTTACTTCAGGATAATCATTAATTTCGTGAAAATGTGTAGCAAACATAAAGGTTGCTTTATTTTTATATAATCTCTCAATACCAGCAATAAAAATACTTCTAGCAGAATCACTTTCAGTTCCTGAACATAGTTCATCGCCAATAACAAGACTATTTGAATCAGAATTCATTAAAATAGTTCTTAGTTCTGACATTTCAACTGCAAATGTAGATAATCCTTTAAAAATATTATCATTTCCTAAAATTCTAGTGAAAATTTTTGTATACGGTTTAAATTTAAACGTTTCACAAGGAACATATAATCCGCATTGCGCCATAATAATAGAAATCCCAATAGATTTAAGAAAACTTGTTTTGCCTACGGCATTTGTTCCGTATAATAACATTCCTTTGTGTCTTTCATTCATACTAAGATCATTCGTTACATATGTTTCATTTTTTTGAATGAATTCAATTAATGGATGACGAATGCATGTAAAATCAAAATAAGAGTGTTCAGAGTCTTCAATAGTAGGTTTACAATAATTGTATTTTTTGGCAATAAAACATTTATTTTGTTCATTATCAATAAGTGAAATCATACGAATCATATTTTCTATTTTATCTTTATTTCTTAGAACTTTATCAATAAATTCATTATAATATTCTATTAATTTATTTGAGTAATCTTCTTTTGATTGAAAAATATCAATTGTTAGTCTTTCAATTGTATCACATAGAATACATACATCCTTTTTATTTGTACCATATGTTGAAACATTAATATCGGAAAAATCAATAGTCACTGGAGAATCATTAATGAGAATAGAGATTTTTTTATGTTTATTCAATTGTTCTACAAGAATTAAAGATCTTCTTTTTGTTGTAGTAAGTAAAGGAGGAGTTTTAGGCATTTCATGGATTTTAACATATTGTCCTTCTTTCTTTTCTTTTATTCCGATAAGTTTAGATAGTTCATTTTGAATATCAATTAATGATTTAGTTGAAGAGAGAGATTTATCATATAATGCGTCTAATTCTGAAAATACTCCTTTTTTGAAAAAACGAATACTTTCAATAGGAAGAGTAGACATTTTTTCTACACTCATTTCAGTGATTGAAATAGTAGTATCGATCGAATCAGAAAATAGTGAATCCAAAACTTTAATATCTTCTTTTATATCTTGAATATTATTTTCAATTAACCAATGATTCATCTCTTTATCCTTAAAATTTTTCAATATATCCTTTGTTTTTTTAATATCTTGTAATACCCGAATGAATGAATTTGGTTTTGCTTTCCTAAAAACGAGTTCTCGAATAAACTTTTCAATATCACACATATTTCGTAATTTCTCTCTAAAAAAATCCCAATAGTCATTGGATAATAAATATTCTGTAAAATTATATTGCTTTATTAACTCGCTTTTGTCAACATAAGGATAATGCAATCGATTAATAAATCGCCGTTTACCCATTTGCGTCATACAATTATTTAGAAATACACTTAGACTTTTGTTTTTACCATCATCACTCATGTCGTCAATAATATTTAGTTGACGTAAAGAATGGTTCGCAAGTGTCATTACATTTTCAGTGTATCTCATTTTAGGATAATTAATATACTGTACTAAATAAGGATTATGTTGATACATAAAATCAACTAAAAATATAAATGAATTTAATGCATATACAGTGGTTTTAAATGTTTCTTCTAATACTTCTAACGAAGTATCAGGAAAAAATCTTTGAAATACTTCTTTTTGATATATTTGTTTTTCACAACGTTTAGATTCTTCACTATATTTACCATTTTCATTCGGATGAATGATAATTGTCTTTTTTTTTGATAGTCCAGTATATTCAATAATTGTATGAATTTCATTCGTTGATAATGTAGAAATAAGAATACATTCTTTTGGATTATAAATAGAGATTTGTCTCTCTAATTCTTCATAAGTAGATGGATTATAAATATAATTTGTAGAAAATTGGGTAAATGTTGTTTGACCTGTTATGGTATCAATTGTGGATACTCCAAATATAATTGTATCATCAATAATATATTTGGATTTATGTATCATTTCAATCCATACACAACAAGTTATATTTGATAAACAATTTACATCATCTTTAAAATATGTTCCAGGAGAGATTATCTCACTTAATTCTCGAATGAATGATCCATTTTTTGGTTTCTGAATATAAACAACAATAGTATACCCTTCATCGTTTAATTTTTTAATATATTTATCTATTTGTGATAAACCAAATCCTGCCATTACAATATTTTTATTATCTATCTTGTTTATTTTTTTTTCACTGATTACCATATCACAAATAATTGAAAAATCATATATATTAGATTTACTATATGATTTTTCTTTTTGATCAAACAGACCATACACCTCGAAAAATGACCCAACTTGGAATAACACTAATGTTTTCTCTCCTTGTTCATTTATATATTTAGTTGTTACATCAAAGTATTCTTTAATGATTGCCATCTATATGTTGTATTGTCTTATCTTTAAGTTTATTCATTATTATCAAAGAACCAATTCAAAGAGAGATAGTTCGCTTTGGATACACTAGAAGGAGACATATCATTTCCTTTGACTTCAATATTTGGACCTTGTCTAATGAGGTTTCCGATTTCAAATGTCCCTAATGCTCTAGAATAATATCTTAAAGAAGATATGTTACCAGATATCCCTCCATTCATTGCTACATATACATCTTCGTAATTTTGTTTTGGTACACTACTAAGAATATGTCTTTTTACTAGTTTTCCATTAATATAAATATCAAATTTATTTTGTTCGTTTACACGAAGAATTACATTAAACCATTTATTCATAGGAATATTATTTATTTCTACCTTTTCTTTTATTTTATCAAAAGTACTCATTACGGCAACCAACTTATTTTCACTTTTATCCAAATATAAACCTGGTGCATTATTCGGAATATTCATTCCGGCATCATCAGAAGAATAATCTATTTTTGGATTCCCTTTGTGGAAAATATGCTTATATTCACCCTCTTCGCCATATGTTAAATCGTCTATAAATAACCAGACCGACCATGTAAATGCTATACCTCCTCTTTCATTTCTTGAACGTATAATTGGGATTGAACCTTTAATAGATTGATCTTGTGGAAAAGACATCATCATTCTTCCGTCTACCATACCATCTATTAAGATTGGATCACTTTTTGGTGACATTATTGAATTTAATATGGTTACTGCCACACGAATAAGAGCAACAAATATAATAACCACTAGGAGAATAAACCCAAATTTAGCAATTAAACCGTTTGATTCTAAAAAACTATCACTTCCACTACCAGAAGTAAAACTTTTGATTCCATCTGGAATAGACAAATTCATAATAAATTATGTTTATATTATATTTCAAAACTTGTTGTCTCTTGGTTATTTTCTATTAATGCTACTTTAATTCTATATTTATTTATAAAATTACCTATTAAAGATCCACCAAAACCTCCTTTATATATATTCCACGCTTGTTGAGGATTACTAGAGTCAGACCAATATTGAAAATTCGATATATGACCACCAAATCCCCCATCAGGACAGATTACAATATCAGAGTCTGCATTAATTTTTGCAGGTCCACTTAAAACACAAGTTTTTATTAATTTTCCATCCAAATATACATCTAGTGTTTTTTGATATAATGATACAATCACATTCGTCCATTTTTGTAATGGTATATTATTTACTTGACAATGTTGTTCTTTTGTATCTTCTACGTTAACATTGGAAAAAGTATTTAATTTAATATTTAATGTATTATTCATTTCACCTAAATATATTTTTGGACAAACTCCGGTTGTAGTTGCTTCTCTATTTAATACAACCTTTTCTTGACCATATCTATAATTCCAATCGTCAATATTTAACCACATTGAATATGTAAAATTTGTTGTATTGGAAGGTTCAGGTAATTCTGACGCTAATATTTTAGATTGAGTTTTAGCAGGTGACATTGTTGCGATTTGTGTTGATTTTTCTATAAAGTAGTTAATTAGAATGTATAGTATTAGTATTATTACAAGTGTAGTCAATACCATTAAAATAACGTTCATATACATAATCATAGAAATTATAATATTGGAATATCATTATTTTTCAATACAATATAAGAACTTAATATTTCATTCTTTGATAAAATATCTTTGTGATAAGATACATTACAAATTCCTCCATGTATTCCTTTATCGACACCAGATATAATAGAATCGTATGTTTTGTATGGAATAACATCATCCCTCGTTCCAACCAAAACACCATTCATAAATACATCTATTGTCCCACTATCAAATGTAATCACCATTTGATTCCATTTTTGATGTTTAATATCATTCGTTTCAAATATTACTTTTTCTATAGGTTTAAATATAGTTTTTTTCGTTTCTTTTACGACTTCTTTAGTTAATTTAACAGTTTCTTCATCCTTTGACATACCAAATAATCTTGTTTTAAAATCATCTGGTGTTTGAAATATTAAATTTTTTGTTTCTGGTTCTATATCTTCAACCTCTTCAACCTCTTCAATTACTAAACACGATACACGCAACTTATTTTCCATTCCATTATATTTTAAAGCAGGTTTTCCTCCATAAGATAATATATCTGTATATTTCGTATAATTAGAGTTTACATTAGGAGGTTGAGGATTAATCCAATACCAGAAAGATAATGAAAATTTATATTTGTGTTTATCATCATTTATATCTTTTTCTGCTTCTTCGTATAAATCCCCATATTTTCCTAAAAGTTTCTGTTTATTTAAATATTCAGGTTCTTTTAATAATAATGTATTGTTATAATTCATTATATAATTTGTAACAAGTGGTGTAACTAAATATAAAAATATGATTACAAATTCAATAATTAACATAATAAAAACAGGCGACGATGTTAATTCAAATTCTTTTTTTATCCATTTACTAAATGAAATAAATAAACAAGGTAAATATAATATTATTTCTTTAATAATTCCTACTTTTAATACTTTATCCACATGTTCATTATTAAAAAAATAATATCCAATACCAATAAACCCTGAAATAATTATAATCTTGATAATAAGATAATATATATTAGAAAATATATCATATTTTGTTACTAAGTATAGTATACCAAAGAGTGCAATAAATATGCCGATATATATCCCTATTGTTTTTAATGCATCAAATACTGCTTGATATAAGGTGTCTTTTTTGCTAATAAAAACATAAAAAGATAAAAATATAAGAATTACATAACCAAAATATATGATAGTTGGATATTTATCATTTACGGATAATGGATTCCAATAATAAAAAATTAAATAATAAAAAACAATAAATGATAAACCACCTAGAATATAAATTATTTCATAATCATCCATTATCTTTTTTATATCATCCATTATCTTTTTTACATTATCTAATAGTGAATCAGAAGTATCAATTACTGATTCAGAAGGGTCACTCATTAATATATATATAATATTCTTTTAAAGATTTTCAAATGCGGTTTTTTGTCCATGACAGTCTCTACATAAGGCTACTAAATTATCAACTTCATTTGTCCCTCCTTGATCTAAACGTAGTGTATGATCAACTTCAAACCACGCGGGCAATGATTTTGAACATCCTTTGCATTTCCAATTTTGTTGTGAAGCAACAAATTTCTTCTTAGTTTCACTTACACACCGTTTTACTTTTTGATTATTTATTTTATGCCCACCCGAATTCATTATTCTCTCTTCACTGTTATTTTTATTAAGAAGTGGAATTAATATATCTTTTGATTGTTTGTCTATAGGTAGACTATTTACTAATCCAGAAGCACTTTGAAATAAAGTTCTTGATTCAGAAGGATGTTTTTTAATAAATAAATAAGTAGAAAAACCAGCAAATGCTATGGCAGCAATCTTATAATATTTTGTCCAAGATTTTAGAATTTTTAAATATTTTCCATCATAATAGGTATTTGCTATAAAAAAAGCGGTAATACTTAATACAATTAATTCAATTTTCATATATTATTCTAATTTATTTATTTTTACATTTGCCATATTTGTTATTTCTAATACCAATGGATCATTATTATAATCACTTAAATAGTATATTTCTTTAATTCCAGACGCTATTATAAGTTTTAAACAATGAATACACGGATAATGTGTTATATATATAATAGAATCATTACAAGATACACCTCGACCAGCACAATCTGCAATCGCATTTTGTTCTGCGTGAACTGTTGCCATTTCATGACCGTCACGTAAATATTGTTTATGAGGACAACCTCGTAAATAACCATTGTACCCTTGAGAAATAATCCTTTTATTTTTTACAATAATTGCTCCAACCTTTAATCTTTTACAAGGAGATCTACTTGAAGTAATATTAACAATTTCTTTAAAATATTCGTTCCAAGAAGGTCTTTCCATAATGATATAAATATATTTGTAATATCTTTATATTATGAAAAAAAATGTAATATATTTGAGAGATATGAATGAAGACTATGTGTATTTAAAAAGAAAAATCAATGATTATTATTTTGAAAAAGAAGATTTTGAACTCGTAATAGAAACAAATGAAATAGAAAATTATACAATGTTTATGATTTATGATTTTTCTGTCTTTCTAAATAATTTAAAAAAGGAAAACCCACAATATTTAAAACATACAACAATTTATATTGATAATAAAATACTGAATGATTTATTATATTATTTATTTCATTATTTATGTAGTCCAATTGCTCCCGTAAAAATAATATTGAATAATGATGGAGAAATCATTGAAACACATTATGAATAAATTGATATAAAAAGGAAAAAATATATATTTGTACCGATGGATATTTCAAAGACCTACCAGAAAAAAAGTGACAAACAACATGTATTGGATAATCCTGATACTTATACTGGATCTATGGAAATGAATGAAATTGAAACATATGTATATTCTGATGAAACAGAAAGTATTGTTTCAAAATCAATTCAATATATTCCAGGTCTTTATAAATTATTTGATGAAGGTATTGTAAATTGTCGTGATCACCAAGTTCGTATGGAACAAGCAAAAGAAAGTGGCGATGATAACGTACACCAAGTAACATATATTCATATCGATATTACAGATGAAGGTGTAATATCATTTACAAACGATGGAAATGGGATTGATGTAGTAGAACATCCTGAATATAAGATTATGATTCCAGAAATGATTTTCGGTCATCTTCGTACATCAACAAATTATGATAAAAGTGAAAAGAAGATTGTAGGAGGAAAAAATGGTTTTGGTTTTAAACTTGTTCTAATCTGGTCCCAATGGGGAATGGTTGAAACAGTAGATCATAAAAGGAAATTAAAATACGTTCAAGAATTTTCAGATAATTTAAATGAAATACATAAATATAAAATTACAAAATGTAGTAAAAAACCTTACACAAAAGTGTCATTTAAACCAGATTTCAAGAGACTAGGAATTGAAAATCTATCAAAAGACATTTTAGACTTATTCAAACGAAGAATTTATGATATTGCAGCAGTAACCGATAAAAAGGTGAAGGTTTCATTTAATGGAAACTTAGTTCCAGTAACAAATTATCAAAATTATGTAGATAAATATATTGGTGTGAAAAGTGAAAAAGAAAGATGCTATGAAAAACCGAATGATAGGTGGGAGTATGTAGTGTCTCTTGCTCCAAAAGAAGAATTTACACAGGTTTCATTTGTAAATGGTATTTATACTGGAAAAGGTGGAAAACATGTTGAATATATTCTAAATCAAATAGTTCGTAAAATGATAGCATTTATTCAAAAAAAGAAGAAGATTGATGTAAAACCAAATACAATTAAAGAACAACTAATGTTATTTATCCGTTGTGATATTGATAATCCTTCATTTGATAGTCAGAGTAAAGATTTTATGAATACTCCAATTGGAAAATTTGGTTCTTCTTGTGAAGTTTCTGATAAATTCATTGAAAAAATTGCTAAAATGGGAATTATGGATGTTGCTTGTCAATTAACTCACGTAAAACAACATAAAGATTCTAAGAAAACAGATGGTTCAAAAAATAAAAATATTAGAGGAATTCATAAATTAATTGATGCAAATTTAGCAGGAACAAATAAGAGTGGTTCTTGTATTTTAATTTTATGTGAGGGTGATTCAGCAAAGGCGGGAATTGTTTCTGGATTGTCAAGAGAAGACAGAAATATTATTGGCGTTTATCCTATGCGTGGTAAGTTACTTAATGTTCGAGGTGAGAACATTAAAAAAATTTCAGAAAATAAAGAGATTCATGAACTAAAACAAATTATGGGATTAGAAAATGGTTTTAAATACAATAAAGATAATTATACAGAAAAACTTCGTTATGGTCGTATATTATTTATGACAGATCAAGATTTAGATGGTTCGCATATTAAAGGATTATGTATTAATTTATTTGATTCACAATGGCAAACATTACTTGAAATTCCTAATTTTATTGGATTTATGAACACACCTATTTTAAAAGCAAGGAAAGGTAAGAAAGAGATATCGTTTTATAATGATGGTGAGTACAATTCTTGGAAAGAGGAAAATGATTCAAAAGGATGGTCAATTAAATATTATAAAGGTTTAGGTACAAGTACAGGTAAAGAATTTAAAGAATATTTTGAGAAAAAGAAAAATATTACATTTTGTGTAGAAAATAAAGATTGTCTTGATTCGATTGATAAAGTTTTCAATAAAAAAAGAGCAATTGATAGAAAAGAATGGTTAGAAGGTTATGATAGAAAAGCGTTTATTGATACATCAAAAGATGTAATATCGTATAAAGAATTCATTAAGAAAGAAATGATCCATTTCTCAAAGTATGATTGTGAACGTTCAATTCCAAATATTATGGATGGTATGAAAACAAGTCAGAGAAAAATCATTTATTCAGCATTTAAGAGGCGTTTACATACTGAAATTAAGGTAGCGCAATTTGCAGGTTATGTATCAGAACATAGTTCTTATCATCATGGTGAACAAAGTTTAAATGGTGCCATTGTCAATATGGCGCAAAATTATGTAGGTTCAAATAATATTAATGTTCTTGAACCGAAAGGTCAATTCGGTACAAGAATTCAAGGAGGAAAAGATTCGGCATCTGAAAGATATATATTCACAAAACTCAATAAAATTACAAGAATGATTTATAAAGAAGAAGACGATGTTATTCTAGATTATATTAATGATGATGGAACAATAGTAGAACCTGTTCATTATGCGCCAATTATTCCAATGATTTTAGTAAATGGAAGCAAAGGAATTGGTACAGGTTTTAGTACAGAAATTATGTGTTATGATCCGTTAATCATTATTGATTATATTCAAAATGTATTAAAAGGTAAATCGATTGATAGTATTGATTTTATTCCATATTATCAAGGATACAAAGGGACAATTGATAAAATAACAGAAAATAAATTTATAATGAAAGGAATGTATAAAGTAGATGGAAATAAGGTACACATTACAGAACTTCCAGTAGGGACATGGACGGATGACTATAAAGAATTTATAGAGAAATTAATGGATGGAGGTAAGACAAATAAACCAATTGTAAAAGATTACAATGATATGAGTACAGACCAGAATATTGATATTACAATTGTATTTACAAATGGAAGTATTAAAAAACTACAAGAAACTAAAACAGAATACGAGAACTGTAATGGATTAGATAAATACTTAAAAATGTATACAAGCAAATCCACCACAAATATGCATATGTTTGATGAAACAGAGAAATTAAAAAAATTCAATAAAATTAATGAAATTATAGATTACTACATTGATATTCGTTTAGGATTATATTTAAAACGAAAAGAAAGCATTTTAAAAATTCTAGAAAAAGAAGTAATGATTTTACAAAATAAAAAGAGATTTATTACAGAGATTTTAGAAGATGTAATTGATCTTAGAAAGAAAAATAAAATTCAGATCCATGATATGTTAAAAGGAAGAAAATATGATATGAATGAAGATTACAAATATTTAATTCAAATGCCTATGGATTCTGTAACAGAAGAGAATATTATTCATTTGAATGAAATTGAAAATAAGAAAAGTCTTGAATTACAAGAAGTAAAAGATTCAACACCTCACAGTATGTGGAATAAAGAATTAGAAATTCTAAAAAAAGAATTAATTAGAACCACTCCTTCAATGTAAGTGGTTTATGTCTGTTTGAAGAAGGAGCAGGTTTTTGCATAGGATTATACATAGTTGAAGCATCATTAATATATTTTAAATAACTGACTGCCTCATTATATACATTTTTTATTGAATAATCAAGAACAAGTTGATTCAGTCTATATATTTCTTCTTTAATATTTGTTTTACTATTTTTAGAATTTTGTATAAATAATGCTCGCATTATAATTTTTAATTCGTCATAATCTTGAATACCAACTATATATTGATTACCAGACATTTTATATACGCCAGAACGAATTCCATTTTGAATAAGTTTCATATTTTCTGATGAAAAAAACAAATCAGATAATTTTGTATCGCTCCAAATTCCAGTCAATGCTCCTCTAAAATCTTTTACTTCTATTTCTTGTTTATCCTTCATTTGAAATAAAACATTTGTATTTGGTTGTACTATATTAATTCTTCCGTTCATACACTCACAAAAGAAAAAATAATATCCATAATATCTATATATGGATTCTTTTCATAGTATTGTTTTATTAATAGCAGGATGTTCATTTATTTTAATATTGTTAATCCTTTCTTATATGATGTTTCAAAAGAAAAAAACGAAATACCCCCCTGTAATAGGGGATTGCCCAGATTATTGGATTTCTAATGAAGTTACAGATACTAACGGTAATATTAACAATGTTTGTCTGAATGAAAGAAAATTAGGTACATGTGATATTTATAAAAGCGACGATGGATTTAATTTTAATAAAGCAGAATTTATAGGTTCAGATGGTTTATGTGCAAAACATATGGAATCAAAACGTTGTGGATTTAATTGGGATGGTATAACAAATATTGAACATTGTTTAAATGATATTTAAACAATAATAAATATTTTTTCATAAGTATCTTATGTTTGAACGTAAATATGAAAAAGAAAAAATAAAAAACTCGTTAAATGAAATTTTATTAAATATGAATGATAATACAAAACCTAAATGTATATATATATATGGGAATTATGGTGTTGGAAAAACAACATTAGTAAAAGATATATTAAAAGAAATGAACATAGATATGATATATTATAATGCTTGTAATATTCGTAATAAATCATTAATTGAATCATTTTCAAAAATGAGTGTCTCTACAACAAATGTACTAAGTATATTTAAAAAAGAAAAGAAAAATATTGTAGTTGTATTAGATGAAATAGACAATTTAAATAATGGAGATAAATGTGGTATTAATCAACTTATAAAATTAGTTCGACCTAAAAAAACAAAAAAACAAAAAGAAGAAATGATTACAAATATTCCTATTATTTGTATTGGAAATCATAAAATAGATAAAAAAATAAAAGAATTAATAAGTATTACAAAATCATTTGAAATTATAAAAGAAATATATGATTGTGAATCAATCTGTAAAAGTAATAAAATGAATAATTATATAAATGGAGATATTCGTAAATATGAAACATTAAAACAATTGTCTAAAACAATAGATATTACGGATGAAGTCATGGATTGTATTATTCAAACAAATTCATTTGAAGAGACAAAAGATAATGTGAAAAAACTACTTATAGAAAAACAAGATATAAACTATCATAGTTTTTTTATTCACGAACAAGATAGAACAATTACATCAATGATACTTCATGAAAATATAATAGATTATATGAATGAAAAAAATATTGTTGTCTACAAAGAAATGTTAAAATTAATATGTTTATCTGACTATATAGATCGGATCACATTTCAAAAACAAATATGGAATATGAATGAATTATCTTCAATGATTAAAACATTTAACGTACATTATTTATTTCATGAAATAAATAAAAATAAAATAAAATCAATAAGATTTACTAAAATTTTAACAAAATATAGCAATGAATATAATAATTTTATTTTTATTTCTAAAATATTAAAACAAGTAGACACAGATAAGTATGATTTTTTACAATATATATATGAATTATATATATCATATGGAGAAGAATATGTATATAATGATTTGTCTAAATATAATCTTTCTTCATTAGAGAGACGAAGAATTATTCGATATATTATTTTCTTCGAATAATAATATTTTATTTCTTAACATAATATTTTCGTTCTCTAATTCTTGTGTTTTATTTTTATATTGTGAAATAATATTTAAAATATCTTGATTTGACAAAACAACTTTATTACCATTTTGATTCATTATAAATTTTGGAGAATTTTCTTTTAACTTTTTAATTTCTTCTTCATATTTTTTTACTTTATCTTTATAATCATTTATAATTTTTAAAATTTCTTGATTTGTCAAAACTCTTTCTTTTCCATTTTGATTCATTATAAGAGATTTATCATTTAATTTCCTTTCTTTCATTATTTGATTATATTGGGCGCTTACATCAGGTTTACATTCTGGACCACCTATTGGATAATATTCTAACAACGAATCAATCGTTTTAAAAAAATGAATAATTTCTTTATCTTTTATAAAAGTATCTATAGTGATAGAAGATTTATTCGCTACTTTATTATCTACTTCTGGTATAATTGTTTTTTTATCAAATGTATTATGAATATGAGAAAAAACTAAAATTGTTTTTAATGAATCTAATTGAATGAATGGAACCGTGTAATTCTTTAAAAATTTCTTTTCTTCTGCGAGACACGCATCATTATCATATTTTGATGTTTCTAATAATTTTCTTTTAAATGCAAATGTTCCTGCTGTAGCATGATTACTGTTATAAGGACCAAATTTATACATTTGTTCAATATGATTGAAATATACAAAAATTTCACTAGAACCGGCACATAACGCGTTACTATCAGATAACAACTTTTCAACTGAATGTGATACTCTACAGGGAGGATAATAATCGTCATCGTCCATATAAACAATAATCTCTCCACAAGATTTTTCGTGCATTACGTTTCGTTTTTTTCCTAATTTCATTTTTTCGTCATATTTAAAATATTTTACTTGCGGATGATCCTTTACTAAATCTTCAATTTTATCATCTCCATCATCAACAATAATCCATTCCATTTTATCCTTTGGATATGTTTGTGAATCAAAACAATGAATCATCATCTGTATAAATGGACGTCGATTGAATGTCGGAGTACAAACACTTACAAAAGGTAGACCATCATGTTTTATTATTTTTTTTTGTTTTTTGTTTTTATTATTTTTTTTTCCCATAAAATAAACATTATTTTATGTTTAAACTATTTATTTAAAGTCTATGTTTTTCCCATAAAATAAATACGGATACTATTTATAGAAAGGAATAAATACATCATAATAATTAAAGAGGCATAAGACCCTTCTAAATAATAAACACTGTTCATTACAAAAACTAATCCATATATTAATATTAGTGCGTGTTTATATTCTCCAAAATAATCTTTAATATAACCTAATTTATTAATAATTGGATATATATAGAACTTATGAAGCACTTTGAAAAATACATATCCTGATGGAATAAAATTAACAAAAAGACCAAAAATTGCAACAATGGATTTTGTAACAAATTGTGATATTTCATTAGTATAATTATTAGAATACACACTGAACATCATAGAAAAATAAAATATTATAGATAAAAAATAAGCAAAAAAGAATGGTATATATATAATTCCTGGCATAAGTAATGATAAAATTGGAATAAAAAGTACAATCCAATATTTAATATAATATTCTTTATTAATGTCTTTCATTTTTTGGTCACCGCATAAATATTTTTTCATTGTTTTATTTACATAAATAAACACAGTTACAAGTGATGTAATATAATATTGAGATGCAGAATTAATACTAATAGATGGTTCATCTTTATCATTTATCATTTTACAAACCTTTCCATCTTTAGTATAAATAGAACTAAAAGGCCAATTATAATCTTTGCTTTCTTTAAATTCTTTCGTTTCTTTTATTTTATCTTTACAAGTCACAGAATCAAAATTTTCTTCATCTCCGTTATAATAAAAAAAATCACTTATTTTTACTTTAAAATCATTTTCTATACAATTTTTTTGATAATATACAATATTAAATACAACAATAATAACAAATGTTGTATGAATTAAACTAGATAATAACTTTTGAAAGAAAAGTTTCCATTGTTCTCCAATCAAACTATACGATATACGATTTTTTTTTTTGTTTTTTTTTTCTTCTTCATTTTCTGAAGTACTCATATATTAAATCATTATATTATCTTGAATAAGTT
>Ga0209425_10001502_pt1 | contig 27216 bp, 26 predicted proteins | sample COG_05_FD_184749 | JGI IMG/M metagenome (GOLD analysis project Ga0209425, IMG submission 184749) | Pelagic Microbial community sample from North Sea - COGITO 998_met_05 (SPAdes) (version 2) | ecosystem: Environmental > Aquatic > Marine > Neritic zone/Coastal water | place: Helgoland, sampling...
CATTTGCCAGGAATTATTGAAGAAACTCTAAAACTTGATGGATTAATAGCTAAGATATCTCATGACTTTGCTGAAAAAAATCATGCTCTTTTTTTAGGTAGAGGAGTGCAATATCCTGTAGCAAAGGAGGGGGCGCTTAAGCTAAAAGAAATTTCTTATATTCATGCCGAAGCGTATCCAGCGGGAGAACTCAAGCATGGACCGTTAGCATTAGTCGATAATGAAATGCCCGTGATAGCTATCGCGCCAAATGATGAGCTGTTGGAAAAATTAAAATCTAATTTACAAGAGGTTAGTGCTAGAGGTGGTCGACTCTATGTGTTTGCGGATGCAGATGCTGGTTTTTCAAATGACCCAGCAACGACCGTGATTGATATTCCGCACTGCAGTGATTTTTTAAGCCCCATTATATATACCATTCCTTTGCAGCTTCTTTCATATCATGTGGCAGTTATAAAAGGAACCGATGTTGATCAGCCAAGAAATTTGGCGAAATCTGTAACGGTTGAATAGCTGTTGCTATGAAAGCGCCGGCAAAAATTAGCATCATCATTGCTGTCGTGTTTTTGCTTTTAGCAGCGGCGTTATCTCTTGTCGCAAGAAATCAAGCATTAAGCCTGGTTTATCATCCTTTGCACGAGCGCAATCTTCTGAGCAAAACGCCAGCCGATTTCTCTTTGCAATATCGTGATGTAAGCGTTCAATCCACCGACGGCAATACTATTCATGCCTGGTATATCCCCTCAGAAAACGGAGCCGGGATAATTCTCCAGCATGGCTTTAAATCAGATAGAGAAGAGCTTTTAGAAGAAGCCGCAATCTTGGCAAATAAAGGCTATGGTGTTTTAGTGTCATCCATCAGGGCGCATGATGTTAACGAAGGTGAGTTAATAGCGTTTGGTCTAAAGGAAATGCCAGATCTTGATGCGTGGGTGAATTTTTTACAAGAACAGGAAGGAATTGCAAGTATCGGTATGCTTGGGAATTCGCTCGGGGCTTCACTGATAATACAATATGCTGCTGCAAATGAAGATATCAAAGCAGTTGTTGCTCATAGTGCGTTCTCATCAATGCGAGACACCATAAACACCAGCGTAATATATTTCACAGACCTTCCAGCATTTCCTTTTGCATCCTTAATTGGGTTTTGGGCAGAGCAGGAAATTGAAGGAGATATTGATAATATTGATGCTACTAAGTGGATAGGCAATATTAGCCCCAGGCCGATTTTAATCTTACACAGCATTTCAGATATTGCGATATCTTCAGACAGCGGGGAATTACTATTTGCCGCTGCGGCTCAACCAAAAGAGCTTTGGCAAGTAGAAGGCGTTGATCATGCCGCCTTTGACACTCAGTTGCCGGAAGAATTTGAGAATAGGGTGTTAAGTTTTTTTGACCGGTCTTTACTTGGCGGGGAAGAAAGGTGAACTATTTGTTTTTATGAGTTTTGCTGGTGCGTAAAGAACGCAAACTAACGCTTAAGCGTTTTAAATGCTCTTTAAGTTCGGCGCTACGATGCTGAGCAACACCCATAGCAAGCACATCAATTACAACTAAGTGAGCAATACGCGAAGAAACGGGAGTGAACTCTAGATGGTTCTCTTCCATATTAATATGAATAGGGAAATCACATAGGTCCGATAAAGCAGTATTCTCAGGAGCAAGACCAATCACAGTAGCGCCAGCTTCCCTCGCCAGATTTACACTTTGAATTAGCGCTTTTGAGCGGCCAGATTGCGAGATAGCAACAATTACATCTGTGGGCTTTAAAGAAATTGCTGACATGTGCTGAATATGCGGGTCAGTATAAGCTGCAGCTGAAACTTGTAGCCGGAAGAACTTATGTTGAGCATCAATAGCCACAGAGCCTGATGCCCCGAAGCCATAAAACTCCACTCTCTCAGCAGAACTTAAGGCATTAATGGCGTTTTCTAGCGCGCTGGCATCTATTTCATCTCTTACATTAATAAGAGAGCCAATGGTGCTATCAAAAACTTTTTTATTTACATCCGCAATTGAATCATCGGGACTTACTTGAAACTGACTAAAACTCCCGCTACTGCCAATATGTTGAGCAAGTTCTAGTTTAAACGCCTGAAAACCATCAAATTCTATAGCGCGACAAAAACGAATAACGGTAGGCTCACTTACTTCAGACCCATTGGCGAGGTCAATGATGCGCATATTTATTATCTTGGCGGGGTCGGCAAGAATAAACTCAGCAACCTTACGCTCTGATTTGCGGAGCTTATCCAAATTTAAACTAATTTTTCTGATTAAATTACTTTTTGCCATAGCGAGTTTTAATAGTTTTCCATTTAATTCCAGAAAGTAATACGGAATAATTAGTTAGGCAAAGGATAGTGAAAAATGGCAAGTGACTAATATTGGAGTATTTTTTAAGGCCGAACAAAGTCTATAGCTCTTACTATTTCTTTTGAAAGAATAAGGCCTGAAATCAATTACTTGCCCTAGAGGGCAAGACAAACTTAAAGCGATTTAGTCAGCGTTGGCTGGCTGCACGTTTTCAGCTTGTGGGCCTTTTTGACCTTGAGTCACAGTCATAGTGACTTTTTGTCCTTCATATAAGGTGCGACGACCTTCACCTGTTATGGCGCTGTAGTGTACGAAGACATCTTTGCCGCCATCCTGTTCAATAAAACCAAAACCTTTCTCATCATTGAACCACTTAACGGTACCTTCTACTTGCTCTGACATATTTCTCTATTACTCTCTTATTTTCACCAATTACTTGGTATTTTTTATACTGAAAGCTTAATTAAAAGCGTCAGCTGTTATTGTTAATGAAGACCATTAAAAAGAATTAATAAGCTCTTAGGCCAGCATTTACGCTGCTTTCGTTAGTTAAAAAACAACCAGCAAATACAGCTTCGATCGATAGTAACAAGTTTTTATTAAAATGCCTACGAGCAAGCAATACTATTCTTAAATTAATTTAGACGATATCTCAAAGATGGCTTAAGACTTTGTTAGAATAAACCGTAATGGACATCTCCCACATTTTAAATCCCCTTAATGATAGGCAGCGCCAGGCCGTGACCGCCGAAGCGGCTAATTTATTAGTGCTAGCTGGTGCAGGAAGCGGTAAAACTCGCGTTCTTGTACATCGGATTGCTTGGCTAATAGCGACAGAGGGGCTCTCTCCCCACGGAATACTTGCAGTGACCTTTACAAATAAAGCTTCAAATGAAATGCGGTTGCGGATTGAAGAGTTATTAGAAAGGCCGATAGGAGGAATGTGGGTAGGCACTTTTCATGGATTGGCACATAGATTATTAAGAGCACATTGGCAGGAGGCCGGACTGCCAGAAAAGTTTCAAATTTTGGATGCCGATGACCAATATCGCCTAATTAAACGAGTGCATAGGTCGTTAGAGATAGATGAAAATAAATGGCCGGCAAAACAATGCCAGTGGTTTATTAATGAACAAAAAGATGAGGGCTTGCGCTCAGCGAGTATTGAGGCCTATGGAGATGAGCACTTGGCGGTTATGGCCAAGGTTTATGCTGCATATGAACAGGCTTGTGATCGAGGAGGAATGGTTGATTTCGGTGAGTTATTACTGAGGTCGCATGAGTTATGGCTAAAAAGCCCGGAGCTGTTGGCGCATTATCAAAATCGTTTTCAGCAAATTCTAGTAGATGAATTTCAAGATACTAATGCTATTCAATATGCCTGGCTTAGGGTCTTGGCAGGCGGTAAAGCGCAAGTCACGGCTGTTGGGGATGATGATCAATCAATATATGGCTGGCGCGGTGCGAGAATAGAAAATATTCAACACTTTTCTCAAGATTTTCCTGGGGCAGAAACCGTCAGGCTCGAGCAAAACTATCGCTCCAGTGCCAATATCCTAAAAGCAGCAAATACCTTGATTGCAAATAATCAAGGCAGGTTAGGCAAGGAGCTCTGGACGGAAGATCTAGAAGGCGAGCCTATTGCTCTTTATTCAGCGTTTAATGAACAGGATGAGGCTCGTTTCGTATGTGGCCAAATCGAAAAGTGGATCAATAGCGGCAACCAAGCAAGTGAGGCGGCTATTCTTTATCGTTCAAATGCTCAATCAAGAGAGCTTGAAGAAGCGCTGTTACGAGTCAATATGCCTTATCGTATTTATGGGGGCTTTCGATTCTATGAGCGTCTAGAAATTCGAAACGCTATGGCGTATTTACGCTTAGTTGCAAACCGCAATGATGATGCTGCAATGGAGCGAGTTATTAATACGCCGGTAAGAGGCATTGGCAATAAGACCCTTGAATTTTTACGCAATGTAGCGAGAACTGAAAACATACCGCTTTGGCAATCAGCGCTTAAAGCTATTAAGGAAGGCTTATTGCCATCCAGGGCAACCTTGAGCATTACAGGCTTTCTAAACTTAATTAATGAGCTGGAAGGCTTTACTGAAGGTAAAGATTTGCACGAGCTATGTGACCAAACAATTTTACGCAGCGGTTTAATTCAGCATCATGAAAAAGAGGGCGGTGAAAAAGCTAAGATTAGGAAGGAAAACTTAATGGAGCTGGTTAATGCGGCTAAGGCTTTCACCATGGAGGAAGTCGATGACGAGGATGAAGGATCTGTGATGAGCATATTAAGCGCCTTTATCGATAAAGCCGCTTTAGATGCAGGTGATACACAGGCTGGAGTTGGTGAAGATGCAGTGCAATTAATGACGCTGCATTCAGCCAAAGGGCTGGAGTTCCCAACAGTATTTATTACAGGACTTGAGGAAGGCCTGTTTCCTCACAAAATGTCTATGGATTCACAATCCGGGCTAGAGGAAGAGCGCAGACTTTGTTATGTCGGGATAACTCGAGCGGAACAAAAACTGACACTCAGTTATGCAGAGTCGAGGCGACTCCACGGAGAAGAAGCATTGACGCGCCCTTCGCGCTTTCTTGGAGAATTGCCACAAGAGCTCTTGGAAGAGGTTAGGCTACAAGGCAGGATAACGCGCAATAGTTATTTTCATGACTATGCTAAAAACAAGGATATTTCAGCAGGCCATGATACTATTCGCGCTTCTGCAGACTCGATATCTTCAAGCGATAGCTCAGTAGATTCAATAAACTTGGGTCAGCGAGTTAAGCACCCAAAATTTGGTGAAGGCATAGTCCTAAATTATGAGGGCAAGGGTAAAAATGCCCGAGTGCAGATTAATTTTGATGAAGTTGGCGGCAAATGGCTAGTAATGTCCTATGCTCGACTTGAGACTATTTAAAATAATTTTGCATATAAATAAAAAATAAAACTTTTTTATTGGAGCAACAGAAAAAAATGATAATTAAACTAAATTTTCTAAGATCAACCTTAATTATTGGCTGTGCTTTGCTTGTGGCATGTGGTGCAGAAACTGAATCAACGGGCGTAACTGGCGAAGCGCTGCAAGCTCAACAGACCTATGAATGGAAGCTGGTTACAACGTGGCCTAAGAATTTCCCTGGACTTGGTGAAGCCCCTGAAAGGTTCGCTGATTTAGTTGAAGAGATGTCTAGCGGCAGAATGATGATTAGGGTTTATGGAGCAGGTGAGATTGTGCCTGCACTTGAAGTTTTTGATGCTGTAAGCGCCGGGACTGCAGAAATAGGCCATAGTGCTGCTTATTATTGGAAAGGCAAGGCGCCGGAAGCCCAGTTTTTTGGTGCGGTTCCTTTTGGCTTGAACGCAGAGGAAATGGAAAGCTGGATTAGTTTTGGTGGAGGCCAAGAGCTTTGGGAAGAAGTCTATGAGCCTTTTAATATACTTCCCATGTTGGGGGGCAACACCGGCGTGCAAATGGGCGGCTGGTTTAATAAAGAAATAAATAGTCTGCAAGACTTTCAGGGATTAACAATGCGAATTCCTGGGCTTGGCGGAGAAGTTATCGAACGCATAGGCGGGGTGCCCGTAAACTTGGCTGCAGGAGATATATATACCTCATTACAAACTGGAGTCATCGATGCCACTGAGTTTGTAGGGCCTCTTAACGACCTGGCTTTAGGTTTCTATGATGTTGCTGATTATTACTATTTCCCCGGTTGGCATGAGGCTGGCTCGCTACAAGAATTTTTGTTCAATAAGGAAACGTTTGAAGCCCTTCCACAAGACTTACAAGCCATAATGCGGACAGCGGCTAGCTCGGTTAGCGCTTCGATGGCAGATCAATTCCGGGTTCAAAATAGCAATGCTTTGGTTACTCTTTTAGATGAGCATGGCGTAGAATTACGGCAATTTCCTGCTGATTTAACTGCGGAACTGTACGATGTTTCCCAAGATATAATTGACGAGCTAGGCCGAAGCAGCGAAATAGGCCAGCGGATTCTTTCGTCCTATCGCGCCTTTGAAGCGCACATTAAAGATTACCAAGATATTTCGGAAGAAGCTTATATCAGAGTTAGGGCAGAGCAACGTTAACTCAAGTTAAGACTTTTAGCCTGATTCATTTAATAAAGTTTTTTGCCTGGTAATTAGCGGCCTTCTTTAGGAATTGCTCTGGTTCTGCCATCGCTGCCAATAGCAACAAAGGTAAAAACCCCTTCGGAGACCTTGGTCCACTGTTCTCCTTTTACGACATGGCTAACCCAGGTCTCTACCGAAACACGAATAGATGATCGGCCAACTCCTAAAATCTTTGTGTAACAGGCGACTACGGAGCCTAGGCTAATAGACGCAAGAAAGCTTATATTGTCTATTGCAACCGTGGCCACTTTGCCTTTGGCTACTTTAGAACTAGCCAAATGAGCGGCCATATCCATTTGGCTAGCCAGCCATCCACCATGAATTTCACCATCTTGATTGGTGTCAGCGGGCACAGCAATAGTTTGAGTCGCCAGCTCACCATCAGGATGAGGGTTAGGGTCTAAATCTAGGTTTTCATTTTCAGTATTCATGAATGCTTATCTTAGAGTAACGATGGTAACCAGGTAGTTAGTTGAGGCCAGATAGACAATAGTGCCAGCATAAAGACCTGAATCAAAATAAAAGGAACAACACCTTTATAAATATCTTTTGTTAGTACTTCACTTGGCGCAGCGCCACGCAAATAAAACAGAGCAAAACCAAAAGGCGGCGTTAAAAAAGACGTTTGTAAATTTACTGCCAGCATGATCCCAAGCCAAATAGGGTCAAGTCCCATAGCTAACAAGATGGGGCCAACAATAGGCACTACCATATAGGTTATTTCGATAAAATCGAGTATAAAACCAAGTAAAAATACAACGAGCATTACTAAACTTACAGCCATCACAACACCGCCGGGCAAGCTTTCAAAAAACTCTTCAACTAAGATATCACCAGAAAAGCCACGAAAAACTAATGAAAAAATGGCAGCACCGATAAGGATCATGTAGACCATTGAGCTTACTTTTGCTGTGGAGATGGAAACTTCCTTAAAAATATTTAGGCTTAGCTGCCCTTTGGCCAAAGCTAATAAAATAGAACCTAGCCCTCCGACACCAGCCGCCTCTGTTGGCGTCGCGACACCAAACAGAATGGAGCCAAGTACGGCTACTATTAATATCAGTGGTGGTAACAGACTTTTTAGAACCTTTTCTAAGATGCTGCTATTTTCTTTTATGGCATCAATATCTTCCTGCTTGGCTGGGGGAGCATAATCATCTCTAAAAATAGCTACCCCTAACATGTATAGCGAATATAAAAAAACTAATAACAATCCAGGAATAATGGCACCAGCAAATAGATCTCCGACAGAGACAGTTTGCGTCGAAAAAACTCCCATGCTTATCTGGGCTTGCTGATAGGCATTGGAGATAACATCGCCCAGCAAAACCAAGGCAATTGAAGGCGGAATAATTTGTCCAAGGGTCCCCGTGGCACAAATAGTGCCGGTAGCAAGGGAAGTTTTATAGCCAGCCTTCATCATGGTCGGCAGAGAAAGCACACTCATTGTTACGACTGTAGCCCCAACAATTCCGGTACTTGCGGCTAGTAACATGCCTACAATAATTACCGAAAGCCCCAAACCTCCACGCATTTTACCAAAAAGTAGGGCCATCCCGCCCAGCAGATCTTCGGCGATTTTAGATTTTTCCAGCATGACACCCATAAAAACAAACATGGGAACTGCGAACAATGTCGTGTTAGCAATGACGCTGCCAAAGATTCGATTGGGTATTGCGCTTAAAAAAGCAGTATCAAAGGTTCCGGTCAAAACGCCAATGCCGGCAAAGGCTATAGATGTGCCAGCCAAAGAAAAAGCGACCGGGTAACCGGCCAGCAGTACCAGACAAATACAGATGAAAAGCAGGAAAGGCATTAATTCCATCATAAGGTGCTGATGTCCTCTTCTTTGTAAGCAAGATCAGAGGCGTTTGGTGAAAACAAAAGACAAAAGTTTCTTAGTATTTCTGCTAAACCTTGAAGTATCAGGAAAAAGCACATTAGCAATATAGTAGTTTTAAGCAGATAGACAAAAGGCAGGCCGTTGGCTTCAGGGGAGTCTTCAAGAACCGCCCAAGAAGACATCACATAGTCCCAGCAATATAGAAGTATAAAAAAAGAAACGGGCATTAATAAAAATATAGACCCCAAGAGGTTAACCCAAGCTTTGTAGCGTGCTGACGCAGGCCCATAAATAACATCAACTCGTACATGTCCGTTGTGCTTGAGGGTATACCCCACAGCGCCAAAAACCACTATGGCATTTATGTAAAGAACTGATTCTTGGATAGCAATAGAGCCAGTGTTAAAAACATAACGGCTGATGACGACATAGCAAGTAACTAGAACCATCAACACAGAAAAGTATGAAGCGCCTTTTCCTATAAGTTCTGAAAAGCCATCTAGGTATTTATTTAAGGTGTGGATTTTATTCATTCAGCAGGCTATCAGGATGGGAATGGTTATCACTATAACAGCTTGAGTTGATGCTGCTAGCTAAGTATTACAAATTAAGAGAATAGCAAAATTTGTTCTATAAATGCAGCTAAATTAGAAGCAATCGCAGGCTTAGCCAAACTAATAATAGGCTTACAAAAAGAACCGCTAATGCCAAGAAAGAGAAAAATAAAAGTTTGCAGTGGCTTAGCATGCGCTGCAAAAAAGAGTCTTGAGGCAATACAGGATCAGGTAATTGTTGAAATAGCTCTGTGCTCGCCAATAACAGCATTCCCCATAATGAAACAATAATAGAGGGCTCAAGTAGATTAAGAGTAAACGCTGAGCGGACTAGAAGCGAATAAGCTGTCAGCAATAAAGCAAAAAAGGTGAATGCAATTAAGGCAATGCGAATAGGTTTAAGCAGTCTAGCAATGCGATTGAGGTAAAACAGTATAAGTTTCAATACTGCTGTTCCGTAGCATCAACAATTGCCGCTGCAAGGTCAGCAGGCTCTGCTTCTATACCTTCAAGGTCTGTGTTCCAGTTGAGGCCAACCATTGCATTATCCTCATGCATGCCAGGTAGCCAATCATCAAGAAAAGACTCTAACGGAATAACTTCAGGCCGGTAAGCCTCCCATTCGCCAGAACAAAGTAAAGAGGCAGCGTCTTTGCTGGAGAAAAAAGGGAGAACTTCTGTCTCTTCAAATTCTATAGAAGGACATAAGGCCCACCCATTTTCCCCCATTAAGCCCCAAACTTCGGCTTTAGAAGCGAGTTCAGAAGCGAAGGCTGAAAGCCCCTCTTGCTCGTCAAGGTTAGTCAATAAGAAGCCTTAAACGTGAACGGTTAATAAATCGCAACTAACACCATGAGCGACACCAGTTGAAGTTGAGCCAAAAAGCAATTCCCAGCCATGGCGACCATGATTTCCCATAATAATTAGGTCGGCTTTGATTTCACTGGCTAACTCTTTTATCTCACGGGCTGGCTGGCCTAGTAGCGTATGCATGCGCCCTGCAGGTATATCTATATTTGCACCCATTTCTAACAGAGACTGCTTGGCCTGCTCAGTAGCCTCATGGTGCAACCCTTCAACATCGATGCTGGAAATTTCTATGGCATAGCCAACAGCAATGGGCTCAATAACGTGCACTAAATTTAACTGTGCATCATAAGCTTTGGCGATACTGCGGGCCTTATCGAGAATAACCGCTGAATCCTGAGAGAGGTCTACAGCAACAAGTATATTTTTATATAGGTTCATTCCAAACTCCTTTAGCTTTTTAAAAGACTCTTTTTACTAAGTGTAGTTATTAGACTTCACGACTACAAGAGAACAGTTGATGCAGGTCAAGCTAATCTTTTCTGATAAAATGAAATATCTTCGGGGAGGGCCACATTGAAACAAGCAGAACAAGCGTTATTACAACTTCCAGCGGGATATGATAATGAAGGCCAGAAGGTCTTGGAAAAGGTCGAGGTCTATATGCTCGAACAAGCTGATCACTATGAATTAAAAAAGACACCCTTGCTCGTTCGCGGCCTAGCAAAAGGCGATATTATCAGCATAGACCAACAAAAAGTTGATAAGATAGTTGTAGTAAAACACAGTGGAAATCTGGCTGTCCGAGTTTTTCGCAAATCAGATATAGAGTTGTTGGAAAGCAATTTGACACCGCAAGTTGAGATGCATGACGGTGCGCTAGATATTAAAACTGATCGAGCGCTTAGTTATTCAATACATGTAAATTTGGGTTTTTCAGCAATAGAGGCTTTATTTGATAATGCAATGACCGCTTATCCAGATTCAGTCTGGTATTATGGCAACGTTTACGACCCCACTGACGGGGTAACGCCGTTAAATTGGTGGGACAGCTTTATAAACCAAGTATAAATCAAGGGTAAGAAAAGAGAAAAAGATGCTTATTGTTATATCACCAGCAAAGACATTAGATTATGAAACCCCATTACCTTCTAAGAAATTTTCCCAACCGCAATTTCTTGAAGAGTCAGATAAACTAATTAAAGTGTTAAGAGCCTTTGACCCCGAAGATATTCAAGATTTAATGCATATCAGCTCAAAATTAGCAGAGCTGAACGTCTCTCGGTATTTAAATTGGCAGCGCCCTTTTTCGCCAAAAAATTCTAGACCAGCAATATTTGCTTTTAAAGGCGATGTTTATGCAGGACTTGAAGCTCAACAATATACAGAAACTGATTTGGATTTTGCGCAAAAGCATTTACGAATTTTATCTGGGCTCTATGGAATATTGCGGCCATTAGACCTAATGCAGCCATACCGTTTAGAAATGGGGGCAGGGTTAAAAAATAGGCGAGGAGAGTCGCTTTATGATTTTTGGGGGGAGCAATTAGGAGCGGCAATTTCTAAAGCCTTAAAAGATCAAAAAGATAATGTTTTGATTAACCTTGCGTCTAATGAATACTTTAAAGCGCTAAAAGGTAAAACAGGTGAAGCTGAAATTATCACCCCTGTATTTAAAGACTTTAAAAATGGCCAATATAAAGTAATCAGCTTTTTTGCAAAAAAAGCTAGAGGACAAATGAGCTCTTTTATTATTAAAAACCGAGTAAAAGATAAAAAAGGCCTGACGGCATTTAAGGCTGAAGGTTATCGCTTCAGCAAAAAAGAATCCACAGAACAAGAATTGGTTTTCTTGCGCAATCAAAGCTAAAAAACAAACTAAAGCCCTAAATGCCCCAGAGATTCTAAAATTTCCAGAGCAATTCTAGCTGCTTTTGGATGTCTTTCCTCAAGCTCTTCCAGCAATTCTTCGGTGGCATCTTTGAAATCCCCATTAGCCGGTTTGGGGCCTTCCCAGCTGTCAAGCTGCGCCTGTAGTTGCGCTAACAGAAGATCTTGTTGAGGGCTGGATTGTGAATCTGAAAGTTTTTCATGTAAGTCTGAAATCAGGCCTTTGATCTTTTCTTTAGGCAAAATTATCTCCCAATTATTGCTGATGTCTAAGCTTGTGCCGGATAACTCATTGCTGCAAGCCAGATGCTTGCGATTTATCAAAGAAGGCTTATGATTTTATATTTTTTTGAAAGGCAGATGTTTTTCTGCTAGTACCTGATATTGTGAGAGGTGGTCTGTTTCTTCTTCAATAAATTGATTAATTGCCGCGCTAAATTGAGGGTGCGATATCCAGTGGTTGGAATACGTTAAAACGGGCTCAAAACCGCGTTGAATTTTATGTTCGCCTTGTGCGCCTGAATCAAATTTTTGTAATTTATGTTTGATACAATATTCAATGCCTTGGTAATAGCAGGTTTCAAAGTGAAGAAATTGCCATTCTTCATCGCAGCCCCAAAAGCGGCCATATAACGCGTTGTCATCTTTGAAACTTAAAGCTCCAGCGATATATGAGCTGTCTTTTTTTGCTAAAACAAGTAAGATTTTTTCTGGCATAAGTCGAGCAATTTCAAGAAAAAAAGGCAGGCTTAAATAAGCAGATCTTCCACGAACGAGATAAGTGTTTTGATAAAATTTATAAAAAATCTGCCATTGTTCTTGAGAGATCTCTTTTCCGTTTAGCCACTCAAATTCAATATTATTTTCTTTAATTTTATTTCGTTCTTTTTTCAAATTTTTACGTTTACGAGAAGTAAAGCTTCCCAAAAAGCTGTCAAAATCTATATAGCTTTTATTAAACCATTGATACTGGCAGCCTTGCCTTTGAGCCAGGCTCAAAGTGGCAAGTGAATCTGATAAATCTTTTTCAGGAAATAAAATATGCCAACTAGATGCTTGTAAAATTTTGGCCTGTTGCTGCACGCTATTGACTATTTCGGCTAGAATTTCTTGTTTGTTTGAATTGGGGTCAATACAAATTCTTGGCCCTGCTGAAGGAGTAAAAGGAACAGATGTAACCAACTTTGGATAATACTCTACACCATGCTGATAATATGCATCGGCCCAAGACCAGTCAAAAACATACTCTCCCATTGAATTATTTTTTAAATAAAGAGGCATTAATGCCAGTATTTTTCCAGCATCATTTTTCAGTAATAAATGCTTGGGCTTCCAGCCTGAAATCGCAGAGGCGCACCCGCTTTTTTCAAGGGCATATATCAACTCATGCTGCAGGAAAGGATATTCTGAATGCACAAGCTTATTCCAGTCATCAGCAGGAACCTGGGTAATACTGTCTAAAAATTCTATTGTGTATTTTTGACTCACGGCAGCCGGCTGTTTATTGATAAACGAATATGGGTTAAGGTGCAAACAAAATGAAACGCTAGCATTAATGAGTTTACAAGATTGAGGAACATGAACAAAGGCTTAGAAAATATATTAACTGATACTGCAAAGGTTTCTGTACATGGCGGCCACAGCGGGCAATTTTGCCAGCACGCCAAAGACGATTTGGAGAGTATTATTCAGGCCTATATTGAGCAGGGTTTCACATGGGTAGGGATTACTGAACATATCCCTCCGCTTTCCGACAAGATGAGGTACCCCGATGAAGCAGATGCCGGCTTAAGCGCAGAGTTTATGCAGCAACGTTTCGTCGAATACTTTCGGCTCGGCCGAGATTTACAGCAAAAATATGCCAATCAAATTGAGCTTTTGATAGCCTTTGAAATAGAAACTTATTTAGGCACTAAAGATTATGTACATGGCCTTATTAAGCAATTTCAGCCGGATTATTTAGTAGGCTCATTACACCATGTTAATGGTTTTGGGATTGATTATAGTAAAGACGATTACCAACAGGCACTTGCTGAGTCTGGCAGCATGACTCAGCTTTACTGCGATTACTTTGATTCTCAATTCGCTATGATGCAAGAATTTTGTCCAGCAGTTGTGGCGCATTTTGATTTAATTAGAGCATTTGATCCGGATTATTTAAGTACTCTTACAAACCCTTCTGTTATAGAAAAAATTGAACGAAATCTGGACTTTATTGCTGAAAATAAACTGATTATCGATTTCAATTTGAGAGGTTTTGATAAAGGCTTGGAGCAATATCCATCACTATCTATTTTGAAAATGGCTATGGCCAAAGGAATTGCATTAGTGCCAGGGGATGATTCCCATGGCATCAATTCTGTTGGCAGGAATTACGACCAGGGCCTGATGATGCTGGCTAATCTTGGGGCCTCTCTCGAGTGGCAAAAACCTGCGCGGATTAAATACTAGCTAAAAATAAAATCCAGCATAGTAAAAACAAAAATCACCACGCCCACCCAATTATTATTGAGAAAAGCTTTAAAGCATTGCTCTGGTTGGCGATCCCAGGTCAGGGTATGTTGATAGATAAAAAAGCCTGCCGCTAATAAGAGGCCAAATTGAAACCAGTTTCCTAGCTGAAAAGAGCTGGCACAAAAGGCCAGAGTAACCAAAAAAAACACCTGCAAAAAAGCAATAACATAGATGTCGCCCTCAGCAAAAAGAATAGCCGTGGATTTCACCCCAATTTTTAAATCATCTTCGCGATCAACCATGGCGTACTGGGTATCAAATGCGATAGTCCAAAGCAGAGTCCCGATATATAAAAGCCAGGCTTGTGCTGGCAATGTTCCCGTTTGTGCAGTAAATGCCATTAAGCCCCCCCATGAAAAAGCGGCGCCTAGAACTACCTGGGGCAAATGGGTATAGCGTTTCATGAATGGGTAAATCAAGGTGAGCCCTAAGGCAGCAAAAGCCATAAAAATGGTCAATGTATTTGTCATCAAGACTAAAAGGAAGGAAAAAAAGCATAGCGAAGCGCATAACAAGAGAGCTTCTTTAGGGCTTGCTTGTGTTTTTGTAATAGGCCGATCTTTGGTTCTTGCCACGCGACCATCGAAATTTCGATCAGCAAAATCGTTTATACAGCAGCCTGCAGCTCGCATTAAAACTGTGCCTATGCAAAAAATGATCACCAGCTTGATGTCTGGGCTTCCGTTGCCAGCAATCCAGAGGCACCAGAGTGTCGGCCACAAAACAAGGTAAAAACCAATGGGGCGGTTCATCCGAGTTAAGTTCCAGTAAATTGGAAATTTAAGGGCAACTAGGGGCAAATGAAGCTGGATTGAGTTCCAGAGCCTTAATTGCGCAGTGCTAAACTTTTGTTTGGTTTTCTGTAATAAAGCGTTTAAATACATAGGCACAACTTAATTAGTGAGGCGTAATTATAGACAGTCTTTAGCGAGCATTGAATAAAAGAAATAGCACTGTTTAAATAGCCTGAACTCAATGGAGTAAATCATGGTAAAAATCCAACTACACTGGCAGATATTAATAGCCATCTTATTGGCATTCATTTGCGGGCAATTTACAGGGACAGAGCTTAGCATTTTTGGCGTCACCTTTTATGCCATGTACGACTTTATTGGGACCATGTTCTTAAATGCCTTACGCATGATCATCGTTCCTTTAATTATGGCTTCTATTATTTGTGGTGTAGCAAATATGGGAGGGCGTAGTGATCTAGGCAAGCTTGGAGGCATGACGCTGGGATATTATGCATTGACCAGCACCTTGGCCATCTTGGTAGGCCTCTTTTATGTGAACCTTATAAGCCCTGGAATTATTGACGGGGTAGCTGCAGGCGAGAGTTTAAATCTTAGTCTTGATCAAGGAACGCTGGCTTCAGCCGTTGCTAGCGTTGAAGGTCGTGGCGGCGGCGATATCGCCGCAATTTTCCTACGCATGATTCCTACCAATATCGTCGCCGCAGCAGCAGAAGGCCAGATGTTAGGTCTTATCTTTTTTGCACTGGTCTTTGGCTATTTTATGACGCAAATCCCCAACCGCCAGGGAGAGGTCTTGCTTAATTTCTGGCAAGGGATTTCTGAAACCATGATGCGTATTACGATGTGGATTATGCGTTTTGCGCCTTATGGTGTATTTGGTCTGGTTGCCGGAACTGTTGCAGAAACAGGCTTTGCTGCATTTCAGCCAATGCTGATCTTTTTTATCACTGTATTGTTAGCACTAGCCACACATGTTTTTGTCGTTTTACCCTTATTGTTAAAATATGTTGGCGGTGTAAGCCCCTTAGCGCATTTCAAGGTAATGGCACCAGCAATTCTGACGGGGTTTTCAACAGCCTCATCCTCAGCGACCTTGCCTTTAACTATGGAGTTAGTAGAAAAAAATGCTGGAGTGTCTGAAAAAACCACAAGCTTTGTTCTGCCTTTAGGCGCGACAGTGAATATGGATGGTACGGCGCTTTATGAATGCGTGGCCGCAATTTTTCTGGCACAGGCTTATGGGCTGGACTTAAGTTTTGCCACCCAGTTTACAGTGGTGTTAATAGCCTTATTAACCTCTATAGGCGTCGCAGGCATTCCTGCTGCCAGTCTGGTAGCGATTACTGTGATATTAACCGCGATAGGATTGCCAATTGAGGCTATTGGGTTATTGCTGGTAACTGACCGTGTTTTGGATATGTTCAGAACATCTATAAACATCTTTAGCGACTCCTGTGGAGCCGTCATTATTGCCAAACGCCAAGGTGAGTTAGGCATACTAGAGCCCTAAACATTTCCATACTGCTGATTAACCGAGAGCCAGCGATCAATCAAAGGGTCAATATTTCCTGGGTGGTGCTCTCGCAAGTTTTCGCCCCAGATTTTAATGTTATCAAGCAAGTGTGAATCACGACTCAGGTTGGCAATTTTATGTTCCATCAAGCCAGTTTGGCGAGTTCCCAGGACTTCTCCGGGCCCACGAATTTCCATATCTTTTTGTGCAATATAAAAGCCGTCATTGCTACTGCGCATAATTTCTAGGCGCTGTTTGCCGAGTTCAGATAAGGGAGTTTGATAAAGCAAAAGGCAATGGCTCTTTTCGCTGCCCCTACCAACCCTGCCGCGTAATTGATGTAATTGTGCAAGCCCCAGTCGCTCTGGGTTTTCTATGATCATTAAAGAGGCGTTCGGCACATCAACACCGACTTCGATCACAGTGGTTGCGATTAATAACTTAATGTTTCCACTTTTAAACTGATGCATGATCTCAGACTTTTCTTTGGGCTTCATGCGACCATGAATTAAGCCAACATCTATGTTTTTTAGTTGTTGCTGTAGGTTGGCGAAAGTCACTTCAGCCGCTTGGCATTGCAGCATTTCTGATTCTTCAATTAAAGTGCAGACCCAATAAGCCTGACGGCCTCTAGAGCAAGCATCTTGAATTCTTTCTATCACTTGCGAGCGCCGGCTTTCAGCAATTAATACAGTATTTACTGGGGAGCGGCCAGGCGGAAGCTCGCCAATAATGGAGCAATCAAGGTCGGCGTAAGCGCTCATCATCAACGTTCTGGGGATAGGAGTAGCAGTCATAATTAATTGATGAGGACTTGCTCCATGACTTTGGCCTTTTTCTCGAAGCGCTAGGCGCTGATGCACTCCAAAGCGATGCTGTTCGTCAATGACCATTAAACCAAGCCTTTTGAACTGAACCTCATCTTGGAATAGCGCATGAGTGCCAATAACGATCTGAGCTTGCCCATTGCCAATTAAAGCCAGTGTTTCCGAACGCGTTTTGCCTTTGATTTTGCCGCTTAAGAAAGCAATTTCTACATTGAGACTTTCGAGTAACTCAGAGAAATTTAAAAAATGTTGTTCAGCAAGAATTTCTGTTGGCGCCATCACGGCTACCTGATATCCATTTCCAACAGTCTGTAATGCAGCAAGGATGGCGATGATGGTCTTACCTGAGCCCACATCGCCTTGAACTAACCTAAGCATTGGCTTATTAGTAGCAAGGTCTTTGCTTACATCAGCGAAGACTTTTTGTTGAGCGCTAGTCAGTGAAAAGGGGAGGTTTTGAATCAATACGAGAATTAGTTCAGAGTCGGCGCTTAATGAAGGTGCTTTATCTTGCTGGGCATTTTCTCTTAGTCGGCGCAGACATAAGTAGTGTGCCAAGAGTTCTTCAAACGCGAGGCGTTGTTGGGCTGGGTGTAAGCCAGCTTCTAGCTTTTCTAATTGAGCATTTTTTGGAGGCTGGTGAATGTAAAGCAACGCGTCTTTTAAATTGTTGGTGCCGAATTCCTGGTTCAATTTAGATGGCAAATAGTCAATCAAATTTGCACCTTGTCTTAATAAGATTAAAGCTTGCTCAATAATATTGCGTAGACGATTTTGTTGCAGGCCATCGGTGCTGGGGTAGATAGGCGTAAGAGTTTTGGTGCTTGAAAATCGATCTTGCTCATCGATAATTTTATACTCAGGATGAAACAGCTCAATACCGCTGCGCCCCCATTTAACTTCTCCATAGCAGCGAATACGTTTGCCTTCTGCCAAGCTGTTTTTTTGGGCAGCGCTAAAATGAAAGAAACGCAGATTGGCAATACCGCTTTGATCCCGAATTTTGACCAAGAGGCTTCTACGCCGGCCAAAAACTATAGCAGTACCCAAAATATGGCCTTCAATGACCACATCTGAACCGACCTGCAGGGCTGCAATGGATGTAATGTGCGTTCTATCTTGGTAGCGAAAGGGAAGATGAAAGAGTAAATCGAGAGGGTGATAGATGTTGAGGCCAGCAAGCTTTTTCTCTAGGGCAGGACCCACCCCTTGTAGATGGGTTAAAGGCATCTGAGTTAAGTCGTTGGAAGAAGCCTTAGCGCTTTTTTTATCCATAGCTTCATTCTAGGATTTTTTCTTTCTGGGCGCTAATCAAATGCTTGAAATCCACATAAATAAATACTTCAAAACAGTTAATTCTTGGCCGTGACCCTGTTGAGTACTTACTGTAGAATCATCTGATTATTTTGATAAGTGCACGACAGGTATCACAATAGGGCAATGTCCGAACCAGTAAGCGCTATTTTAGATCAATTTCATCTGTCCAAAGCTTTTTCTTTGCCAGAGCTTCTTCTTAGAGACCTGGAGTTAGAAGGAGAGGCCAACTAACAGGAGGATGACCTTGCCTCCCAAAAATTAGCAGACCTTCTAAAGCATTCTCCCATTTTGTTGTTGCAGTCGCTGATAGCATTAAAAGCCGAGTCGCCGAATGTAGACCTAGCAATCTTAGGGCAAGAGAGCGCAAGAAAAATTGTATTTGAACAAATAAGAAGCTCAACCACCCAATATAATCCTTTATTGTTGCCCAAGAAGCATGACAATTTTCACCTTTTACATTGGCGACACGCCGTTCTATGTAGTAAATACACTTCAGGGCTAGCGAGCTCTTGTAAATTTCCACAGTCAGCCAAACTTGAAACGACAGCATTATTAATAAACCTTGGTGAATTGATATTGGCCAGCGTCTATAACAATGACTACTTCATGCTGCATGCAAAAACATCTTCGGAAACTGAGCTTTCTCGTTTGGAGCAGCAAACATTCGGCGTAAGCCATGCTGAGTTAGGAGCATCTTTTCTAGAAGGCTGTAAGCTCGGATTTATAGATTCAGATGCCATACGTTTTCATCATCGGCCCTTTGAAGATATAGAAGATGCTAGTACCGAAGTAAAGTTATGCTGGTTTGCAAATCAATTAGCCAGCAAAGAAGACATAGATTTTGATCTAATTAATGCTGGGCAAAAACTTTTTGGATTGGAACAGGAGGCGCTCAGGTCTATTCAAAAATCTAGTACAGAAAGTATTCAGAGTTATCTGGATGTGCTGCAAATTGAACTATCTACAAGTAAACGGTTGCCTTTACCAGAAAATGCAAGTGCATCTAGTAGAGCTGAAAAGAAAGCGGCAATGTTAAATCAGGCTCAAGGCATCAACAATATTACAAAAATATTGCATACAGCAAATAGCAATAAGCCGCCGAAATTTATAGATGTTTTGAAAATTTTGTCTAATGAGCTTTTTGAAGGCGGACAAGCCTTAGTTTTTTTGCCTGACGTAGATGAGCAGAATTTATCAATAGCTTTGAGCACTACATCAGAAGAATCCAAGCCTAAAATATCGCTGCTGTTGTCGGAAAATCCAAGTAAGGTTGCGGCAAGCTATCAAAATAATAAAGCCATAGTGTTGGAAGCCGCAGATACGAATATCAAAGTAGCAGATCTTCAAATTTTAAAAGCTCTTGGTAAGACAGCATTACTTTGTGACCCTGTTATTTATAAAAATAAAGTAGTAGCCCTAGTAGTGTTTGGGGTTAACGAGATGGGGGGGAAAGCATATTTACAAGAAACGACCTTAAGAAATACTTTGCATCAGTTATATATTGAGCAAGAAGTACTCACCGCCCACAGCGCAATTAATAATCAGGAGTTTTACTATCAACAAAAAATTCGGGAAGCTGTGCATGAGGCTAATAACCCTTTAAGTATTATTAAAAATTACATGAAAATATTAAGCTTAAAACAAGAAGAAGATTCAGAGCTGCACGAAGAGATTAAAGTAATTGAAACTGAAATTGAACGCGTCAGACAAATACTTAATAAGCTTGGTAATAATTCTGAACCAGAGGACAAAGCAAGCTCTCTAGACTTGAATAAAATTATCACTGGGATCAACAAAGTTTTTTCTGCCTCGATACCTGAAGAAAAAGCTATAACGATTGAGTTAGATTTAGATCCAAAGTTGCCATTTATCTTAGGCAAAGAAAACTCTCTCAAGCAAATCTTAATAAACTTACTTAAAAATGCAGCAGAAGCTTGTGTAGAAAACGGCGCAATAAAAGTTGAAACACGTAGTAATTTAAATATGAACCAGGTCAACTACGTGATGATTAATATAATTGATAATGGGCCGGGAATAACGGAAAGCATAATGCAAAATTTATTTATGCCGGGCAATACGAGTAAGGATGATAGCCATACTGGTTCCGGACTAGCTGTTGTGAAAAATTTTGTAGAAGAGCTCGGAGGCATTATTAGCTGCCAAAGTGATCAACGCGGAACTACTTTTGCTTTATTGTTGCCGCGGCCAGAGGGATCGCCATTGCCAAAAAGCAATGATGATGTGGATAATGTAAACACAAGTGACTCTGAGAGTAAGGTCTATGACTTCAAGCGTTAAATTATTACTGGTTGATGATGAAATAGAGTTGCTGGAAAGCGGCAAAAAGTTACTAGAACTTTCGGGCTATGATGTCTCTACTGCGCAAAATGGTGAGCAGGCCATTGAGAAATTAAAAGCACAAAATTTTGATTTGGCCATTCTCGATTTGAATATGCCAGGAGTCAGTGGCCATGAGGTCATGGAGTTTTTTAATCAAGAAGGTCTAAACACTACAATGTTAGTTATTAGTGGCGAGACCGGGTTCGATGCTGTTAGTCAGGCTTTTCTTTTGGGCGCATTTGATTTTCTGCAAAAACCCTATGAATATGATGCTCTAATTAATTCTGTTCAAAATGCGTTGAACAAACAAGAACTAGAAAAAAGCTTTCTGACTTTACGTAAGAAGCTCGAAAGATCTGAAAAATTACACCGCTTCATGGTTGAAAGTTCTCCTGATATAATTTTTATTGTCGACAAACAGGGGCATTTTGTTTTTGCCAATAATAGAGCTGAAGAAATATTGGGTTATAGCAAAGATGAGCTAATTGGTGAACATTATTCATACGTGGTTGAGCCATCATGTTTAGAGCAAGCTTCTCACTGTTTTCTGGAAAGAAGAGAGGGGGCTAGAGCTACAAGTGAAGAAGAAATTTGGCTAACGTGTAAGCCCGGCAAGCATTTTGAGAGTGATAAAAATAAAATTGCTATTGAACTAAGTTCAGCTGGAGTCTATGAGCATGAGCATGATGAAGAGAAAGAAAAGAATTTTTCTGGAACTTATGTTGTAGCAAGAGATATCACGGAACGCTTGTCTTCGGAAAAATTAATTCACTTTCAAGCCTATCATGACTTGTTAACTGGCTTGCCTAATAGAGCCTTATTTTTAGATTGTTTGAGTACTGCAATTAGCAATGCCAAACGAGACGACCATAGTTTAGCTGTTTTATTTCTTGATCTGGATCGCTTCAAAATAGTCAACGATAGCCTGGGCCATTCAATCGGAGATGAGCTTTTAAAACGGGTGGGCGAGCGATTAAGTTCTTGCCTTAGAGAGGGGGACTCTATCGCTCGAATAGGTGGAGATGAATTCATCGTGTTATTGCCGCATATGCAATTAGAGTCTGATGTGCACGCGGTTGGAAATAAGGTTGTGGAAACAATTAAAAAGCCCTTTAAGGTTGAAGGGCATGAATTATATCTAACAGTTAGTGTAGGTGTTTCTATCTATCCTCGCGATGGTGATAACGCGGAAACATTAATAAAACATTCTGATGTCGCGATGTACCATACAAAGGACCAAGGCAAAAATAGTTATCATTTATATGAAGACAATATGAGCGTGAAAAATAATTTATTGTTGAATATTGAAAATGAAATTCGTATAGGTATTAAAGAAAAACAGTTTGAAGTTTTTTATCAGCCTCAGATTGACCTTAATTCTGGAGAAGTCTGTGGTGTAGAAGCCCTTCTTAGATGGAATCACCCAACTCAAGGCTTACTTTCGCCATCACATTTTTTATCTGTTGCGGAAGAGTCCGGATTAATTTGCGAGCTTGGTGATTGGGTATTAGAAGAAACGCTTTCAGAAATGCACGACTGGCAAGAGCAAGGTATTCATGTAACTAAATTTTCTGTAAATTTTTCTGGCAAGGAAATTGAACAAAAAGATTTTGTCGATAAAATTGTGAAAGCACTAAAAAAATATAGAACCCCAAAAGGCTCTTTAGAAATAGAAGTGACAGAAAGTATTTTAATGCGTGATATTGATAGCTCTATTGACAAGCTTAGGCAGCTACATGACGTTGGCGTAAGTATTGCTATTGATGACTTTGGAACAGGCTATTCATCTTTAAGCCTTTTACAAAAACTTCCTTTGAATCGTTTAAAAATAGACCGAAGTTTTATTCAAGATATGGAGCTGGGAACAGACCGTTCAATTATTGAAGCAATTGCACATATTTCTAAAGGCTTAAAGCTAGAAATGATAGCGTAAGGTGTAGAGCAAGAATATCAGCTGCGTTATTTACGCCAGTTGAAGTGCCCAGTTGTGCAGGGGTTCATTTTTAGTCAAGGTGTTCCAAGCGATGAGGCTAAAAGGTTTGTGTTAGACACTGAAGAAATGATCAAGCAACAAAAAATTAATGCTTAAGTTAATTTTTAATACGGCTGACTTTTATAACTGACTTAATTACTCGAACTTTTTTCATTACATTTGCCAAATGAATTCGATTTCTGACATTAATGGTCAGATAAACAATACTGAATTGGGCGTCGCGATCTGAGGTGCTTATTTTATCAATATTCGCCTCATTGGAAGTAATGACATTAGCCAGAGTGGCTATTAGACCGCGCTGGTGTTCGATTTCTACGCGCAGCTCAACTGGAAATTCCCCTTCTACAACAGGGTCCCAACGTAGAGCCAAATGTTTTTTGGGGTCATTAATTACTTCAGCTACATTGTTGCAGCTTTCAAGATGCACAACCATTCCCTTGCCTGAACTGATATAACCAACAATATGGTCGCCAGGAATTGGGTGACAACATTTCGCAAAAGACATGACCATCCCTTCAGCGCCATGAATGGCTAATGCGGAATCATTTTCACCTGATTCATGTAAGTGTTTGCCATCATCTGGCAATAGACGACGAGCAACGATATAGGCCATACGATTACCAAGGCCGATATCCTCTAGCAAATCATCAAGCACATCGAAATCAGTTTCTTCCAGTAATCCGCCAACTTTATTTTTCGGGATATTAGAAAGGTTATACCCAAAACCGGCAAGTGTTTTATTCAGCAGGCGTCTACCAAGAGTGATGGCTTCAGAACGGCGTTGGTTTTTCAAATAATGCCGTATATTGCTTCGGGCCTTGCCGGTAACTACAAAATTTAGCCAAGCCGGATTTGGATAAGCGCCAGAAGCTATTATTTCTATGGTTTGTCCGCTTTGTAAAATTTGACTTAATGGTGCCAGACGACGATTGATGCGACAGGCAACACAGGAGTTGCCAACATCAGTGTGGACGGCATAAGCAAAATCTACGGCGGTAGATCCGGCAGGTAATTCTAGTATGGCGCCTTTAGGCGTAAACACATAAATTTCGTCGGGGAATAAATCAGTTTTTACATGCTCGACAAACTCCTGGGAGTCTCCTGCTTGTTTTTGCATCTCTAACAGGCCTTGCACCCATTGCCTGGCACGGATATGACTTTGGTTGGGCATCTCTTCTTCTGATTTATACAGCCAATGCGCTGCGATGCCGTTATTTGCCATGGCCTCCATATCTTCAGTGCGAATCTGAATTTCAATAGGTATGGCATGAATGCTAAACAGGGTTGTATGTAGTGATTGATAGCCATTAACTTTGGGGATAGCAATATAATCTTTAAAACGACCCGGCACAGGTTTGTAGAGATTATGTACTGCGCCTAAAATTCGGTAACAGGTATCAACTTCATCAGTAACAATGCGAAAGGCAAAAACATCTGTTATTTCACGGAAAGAAATACGTTTCTCGCGCATTTTGTTATAGATGCTAAAGATGTGTTTTTTTCTACCTAAGACCCTTCCTGGGAGGTTTTCTCTTTGCAAGCATGCAGTCAGAGCAGATTCAATTTGTAAAACAATTGCTTTGCGATTTCCAGCAATGCTTTTCACGGCGGCCTCTAGTCTACGAGCACGCATGGGATAAAGGGCCTCGAAACCCCTTTCTTCAAATTCAATCCGCATATTATTCATGCCAAGGCGATTAGCAATAGGAGCATAAATATCAAGGGTTTCAAGGGCAATACGGCGTTGTTTTTCAGGTTTGAGTGCAGAAAGGGTTCGCATATTGTGCATGCGGTCTGCTAGCTTCACCAGGATCACGCGGATATCCTTTGCCATGGCTAAAGCCATTTTTTGAAAATTTTCCGCTTGTGCTTCAGCCTGTGAACTAAATTCGATACGGTTTAATTTACTAACCCCATCTACAATATCGGCGACTGAGCTTCCAAATTGACCAGAAATAGCTTCTTTAGACAAACCAGTATCTTCAATGACGTCGTGCAGCATGGCCGCGGCAACACTTTGATGATCCATGTGCATTTCACGTAAAATTCCAGCGACAGCCAAGGGGTGAGTTACATAAGGATCTCCAGAAATACGGAATTGCCCATCATGCGCCTGTTCGGCATAATAATAGGCACGCCGCACTAAGTTTACCTGGTCAGATTCCAGGTACTCAGTCAGGCTTTCAGATAGAGAGTCAATGGTGTTAATTTTAGCCTCCACTTAAAGACAGTAGAGGCCGGAGGTATCTCTACTGCTCTTCACTTTCTCCGTCGACATCAGCAGAGTTAGCAGTATTGTCAGTCTCTTCAGGAATCAGTTCTGCATCCATAGCATCTTCAATTGAGATGTCATTTTTAGGAGCGCTTGCAGCATCTGCTTCGCTGGCTTCTAGGTTAGCAACACTTTCCTCAGCTTCTATCTGAGCAGTATCAATTAAAATTGATGCGTCTACAAGTTCATCCGCGATTTCACGTAAAGCAAGCACTGTAGGCTTGTCATTATCTTCAGATACCAGAGGATCTTTGCCGCCAGTTTGAATTTGACGAGCGCGTTTGCTGGCGACCATAACCAGTTCAAAGCGGTTTTCTACATGTTCTAAACAATCTTCAACCGTAATTCGTGCCATTTTGTATCCTGTTTAGGCTTTAGAGCCATAGCTAGAGAGAAAATCCTCTGATTTTTCAGGGGCGGCAATTATAAAGTGTTTATTAGAATTATGGTAGCAAGCTTTGCAATAACGCGGCTAAAGAGGCTTTATCACTAGCTGAAGGCTTATACTGACCATGGATGATATCCATAAGGCCTTTCAAGGCAGCTTCAAAATTATCATTGATGAGCAAATAATCTGCTTGAGCATAGTGAGATAGCTCACTAACTGCCTCAGACATGCGTTTTTCGATAACGCTAGAGTCATCCTGACCTCTGGAAGTTAATCTTGCTCGTAAGGCCTCCAAAGAAGGGGGCAAGATAAAAATACTGACCGCTTCGGGCATAATTTTTTTTACTTGATCTGCGCCTTGCCAGTCTATCTCTAGAATCACATTGCAGCCTTGCTGCAAGCGCTCATCAACCCATGCTTTGGACGTACCGTAATTATTGCCAAAAACTTCGGCATGTTCCAGAAATTCTGCTTTCTCAACCATTTGAGCAAAGACTTTCGAGCTGACAAAATGATAGTTGCTTGCATCAATCTCACCAGGCCTCATCGGCCGGGTAGTGTGGGAAATTGAAACACAAAGTTTTTCGTTCTCGCTGTTATTTGCAGCTTTTATCAGTGCATCGACTAAAGATGTTTTTCCGGCTCCAGAAGGAGCGGAGATTAAAATAAGTGAACCTAAAGACATAAGTTAGACGTTAATCAGCTATTCAATATTTTGTATTTGTTCGCGCATCTGCTCAATCAAAACTTTGAGCTCAACAGCATTTAAAGTGGTCTCTATCACAACGGCTTTAGAGCATATGGTGTTGGCTTCACGATTTAGCTCTTGCATCAAAAAGTCTAGTTTACGACCTACGGCACCAGTTTGGCTAAGGATATTGCTTACTTCCTGAACATGCGCTTGCAGGCGATCGGTTTCTTCAGAAATGTCGGCTTTTTGTGCAAGCAAAACCATTTCCTGCTCTAGTCGGGCAGGATCAAGTGACTCAGCTAATTCAGCTAATGCGTCTTTGAGTCTGCTGTGCTGGCTTTGCAAGATATCAGGCATAGCATGTTTTATGTCATCTACTATTTTGGAGATACTATCTAACCTTTGCTCAATAAAGTGCTTTAAGTGAGCGCCTTCCTTTTCTCTTTGTTCTTGCAAACCATTTAAGCAGAGGTTAAACAAAGAAACTAATTCAGATTCGATTTCTTTAGCATCCTGTTGGCTTTCTTGCGTTATGCCAGGCCAACGTAAGATATCAAGAGTGCTTGGCTGTTGTAGATCTGGCATGAGCTTAGAAATTTCAGCATTGGCTTCGGTAATTTGATTCAGTAGATTTTGATCAACACTAATAGAGCTGGCAGCTGGGTTTGGAGTAAACTTCAATTGCGCATCTACTTTACCTCTGCTTAACTTTTTTCGTAGTAAATCTCGGCAAAGTGTTTCGGCCGAACGTAAGGATTCAGGGAGTCTTAAATTTGTTTCAAGATAGCGGTGGTTAACAGAACGAATCTCCCAAACTAAAGTTCCCCACTCGTGTTCTGCCTGTTGCCGTGCAAAGGCCGTCATGCTTTGTGTCATTTTGCTGCTTTATACCAAAAATTAAGGCATGCACTATAGCGGATTTGCCTGATTTTATAAAATTCATTTCCAGATGGGCAGCTAGCCATTACAATGAATTTTAATAAACGATTAAAAATCAATTGGGGTAAGTATGTCTGAACTGAACCGTCCAAGCGGAAGAACTGCTGATGAGT